>Ga0315338_1001616_pt1 | contig 26903 bp, 26 predicted proteins | sample ASW8metaG_FD_204518 | JGI IMG/M metagenome (GOLD analysis project Ga0315338, IMG submission 204518) | Ammonia-oxidizing marine archaeal communities from Monterey Bay, California, United States - ASW #8 | ecosystem: Environmental > Aquatic > Marine > Coastal | place: USA: California | collected... | reverse complement strand
TTTTTTTGATTAATTTTTTTATAAACTATTCTATCATGAAGTCTATTTTTTCTAGCTTGCCAAAATTCAAATAAAAAAGGGTTGATAAGATAACCTGACCAAAAAATCGGCCTTATAACATCTTTATTTTCGAATCGTTTTTCTATTATTTTAATTCTTTTATAAAGCTCTTCTCTATCTTTCAATACTGAACTTTGATTTGATGCCCATGAACTAATTTGACTCTTTCTTGATCTTGTAGAAAAATATTCATCTGCATCTTTTTTTTTTACAATTTTAACATATCCTTCAATCCTTACTTGCTTTCCTATTTGGGGCCACCAAAAAACTGCTGCGACATTTTTATTTTCATTTAATTCATAAGATTTTCTACTTTTTAAATTTGTATAAAAAATAAAATTATTTTTTTCTAAACCTTTAAGTAAAACAATACGATTAGAAATTTTATTTTTCTTATTAACAGTTGATAAGGACATCGCTGTTGGTTCAAATACTTTGTTTCTTATTGCTTCTTTCATCCATTTATTGAATTGTTTAAATGGATTTGAAGCAGAATTTTTTATATCTAGAGCATCTTTTTTATACTTAAATCTAACTTGAGAAATATCTGTTTTTTTTTTCATAAAAAAAATTATTATAAGTAAATTTATATTTTATTTAATATTTAAAATTATTATATGTTGAATTTTTTATTTAAGCTGATTGTTTTACTTTTAATTTTTACATCAAATCTAAATGCTGAAACTATAACAGTAAAATGTTATCTTAAAGACGAAAAATCTTACACTTTCCTTTTCGATACAAAAGAAAAAACTGTTAAATGGTTAGACCAAGATAATCAAAATATGAAAATTTCTATTTTTCCTGATGTTGATAAAGGTGGTAGATTATTAATTATGGGAGGAACTGGCCTAAACAATGAAAAACATACTTTTATAGTTGATGTTGTTAAATCAGTTATAAATGTTAATACAAATTTAGGTTTTAAAGATGCTGGTAAATGCGGTAATAAATCAATTATTGAAGCACCAGATCCCTATGAAGATTAGATTAAACTTTATTTTTTGCTTACTTCGAATATAAATAATATTCTTTACTATTTAAATTTTTTGAAAATTCTCCTGATGAATCTTTGATGTTATAATTGATTTTTTTTAAAAAATTAAAGAATTCATTTATCCTTACACCTAATATCTTAAAATGTTTCTTGTGAACACTTAAAAAAATCTCAGGCTTATATTTTAATATAGTTTTTATAGAACCTTTTAAAATATATAATTCAGAACCTTCTGCATCAATTTTAATTAAATCTGGTTTGTACTTATTTTTTTCGAAATAACTATCTAAAGATATTTGTTTTTTTAATTTTTTCTTAAATAAAACTTTTTTATCAAATTTTATTATTGAATTCATTCCAGTTGGCTCATTTGATTCATAAAACAAAACATTTTTAGTTACTTTTTGACCAACTAATTTATTTATTATATCTACATTTCTTATCTTATTTTTTAAGATATGTAATTTAAGAAACTTTCTATTTACAGCGCTTGGCTCAAACGAAATAATTTTAGTATCTTTTTTTACTCTTGAGCTTAATGGTAATGTCATTAATCCTATATGTGCTCCTATATCAACAATACATTTTTTATATTTACATTTTTTCATCATTAATGGAAAAATACTATTTTTCTCAGACCCCCAATTTCTAAAATTACTAAAAGCAAAAAAACAATGAAATTTAAAAGGTCCATATATAGAAACTTTTTGATTTACATAAAAATTTATTTTTAATTTCTTTATAAAATATCTGTAAATTGAACCTAATAATAACCACATAGGTAAAATTTTTCTTGGAGATATGCTTTTTATATATCTAAGAAATGAAAACATTTATTTTAAATGTAGGCGCTGGGGGGATCGAACCCCCGACACGCGGATTAAAAGTCCACTGCTCTACCAACTGAGCTAAGCGCCCACAAAATATATTATTACAATGGTATGGAAAAACAATAGATGAAATCTTAAATTATTATGTCTTTTTTTTTAATTTTTCTTCCACTACATTTGGTACAAATTTTGATACATCACCTTTCAATGAACTAATTTCTTTTATTAGCTTTGAAGATATTAATTGGTATTTATCAGAAGACATTAAGAATACTGTCTCAATTTTAGGATCTAATTTATAATTCATGCCCGTCATTTGAAATTCATATTCAAAATCAGAAATAGCTCTTAATCCCCTAATAATTATGTTAGCTTTTTTTTTGTTTGCATAATTCATTAATAAACCCTCGAAATCATCAACTTCAACATTTGAAATATTCTCATCTTCAATAACTTTTTTGATCATTTCAATTCTTTCATTAATATCAAATAGAGTATTTTTTTTATTATTCTTTGATACTGCAATAATTAATTTATCAACAAATTTAATTGATCTTATAATTATATCTAAATGTCCATTAGTAATTGGATCAAAAGTTCCTGGATATATTGCAACTTTCATAATCTATTATATTTTATTCGTCAGAATTAATATTCAAGTCTTTAATTGATGCAGAAGAAAGAACTTTTTCACCTGATTCAACTTTAAATAAGGTAACTCCTTGTGTGGTACGACCAGCAACTCTAATTTTATTTACAGGTGATCTAATTAACTTTCCTGTTCCGGTAATAAGCATTACATCATCCTTTTCATTGACTGGAAATGAGGAAACAACTTTACCTGTTTTTTTACTTACAGTCATGTTAGCAATTCCCTTTCCTCCTCTACTCGTAATTCTGTATTCATACGCAGAACTTCTTTTACCATACCCATTATCTGCAACTGATAAAATAAATTCTTCTATACTTTCCATTTGCTTAAATTTTTCTTCACTTAAACTAGTATCTTTTGAAAGCTTACTAAATGGCATGCTTCTTCTTAATTCCTTCCTTCTTATTGCATTAGCGATTTTTAAATAATCATTTCTTTCATCTATTGTAAATTTTGCGTGTTTTATAATATACATAGAAATTACCGTGTCTTCTTTAGATAATCTAATTCCTCTAACACCAACTGAGTTTCTCCCGGAAAACTTTCTTACATTAGATATTGGAAATCTCAAACATTTCCCTTTTTTTGTAGATAAAAAAACATCATCTTCTTTTTCTTCACATGTATGTACGCCAATTAATTTATCATCATCAGAAAGTTTCATTGCAATTTTTCCACTAGATTGTATTTTAACAAAATCTGACAAAGCATTTCTTCTAACTGTCCCTTTAGATGTTGAAAACATAATATTAAGTTTTTCCCAGGATTCTTTATCATTGGGTAACGGTAACACTGCTGATATAGTTTCATTTTTAGTTAGTGGAAAGATTCCAATCATTGGTTTGCCTCTGGCATTTGGTGCAAATTCAGGTAATTTAAAAACTTTCATTTGATAAACTTTTCCTTTTGTCGAGAAAAATAATAGAGATGACTTTGTATTAGCAACAAAAACTTGGTTAACAAAATCCTCTTCTCTTGTTGCCATAGCTTTTCTTCCTTTTCCACCTCTTCTTTGTGCTCTATATGTATTTAATGGAACTCTTTTAATATATCCTCTGTGAGTTACTGTAATAACCATATCTTCAGATTCAACAAGATCCTCTTCTTCTACATCTGTTGTTTCACTTCCAATTTGTGTTCTTCTTTCATCGGCAAAATTTTCTTTAACTTCATTAAGTTCTTTTTTAATTTCTTCAATTAATAATTCTTTTTTTTGTAATAAATTTAAATATTCATTAATTTTTTTTCCTAATTCTTTTGCCTCATCAACAATTTTATCTCTTTCTAACCCTGTTAATTTCTGAAGTCTTAAATCTAAAATTGCGTCTGCTTGTTCTGATGATAAATTATATTTACCAGCTTTTTTTAATCTGTGTCTTGGATCATCAACAATTTTAATAAAATCAATTAAATCTTTTGCGGGCCATTCTCTTTTTAAAATACTAATTTTGGCAACATTTGGATTTTTTGAGTTTCTAATTAATTTAATAACTGTATCTAAATTGTTAACAGCTATCATCAGACCTGTTAAATTATGAACTCTTTCCCTAGCTTTTTCTAATTGATAAAAAATTCTTTTTCTTGTTATCTCTTCTCTGAAAGAAACAAAAATACTGATCATTTTTTTCAAGTCCATCACCTCAGGACTAGTGCCATCCTTTAGAGCTAATGCATTTACACCAAAACTTGTTCTCAATGGTGTGTGTTTATATAAATTTGCTAAAATAATATCTGGATTAGCTCCTTTTTTGAGTTCAACAACTACTCTTACTCCCTTACGGTTTGACTCGTCTCTTATATCTGAAATATCTTCAACTATTTTTTCTTTTGTTACCTCAGCAATTTTTTCAACTAATTTAGACTTATTTACCGTATATGGTATTTCAGTAACAATAATAGACTTTTTTTTATCTTTTGAGTTTTCTTCTATCTCAACTTTAGACTCAATAATAATCGAGCCTCTTCCTGTTTTAAATGCTGATAAAATGCCACTCTTACCTTTTATTATTCCACCAGTTGGAAAATCGGGACCTTTTACAAATTTAGTTAATTCTTCAATTGTAATATCTTTGTTTTCAATATAAGCGATACATCCATTTATAACTTCTCCTAAATTATGAGGAGGAATATTTGTTGCCATTCCTACAGCAATTCCGCTTGCTCCATTAACTAATAAATTTGGAACTTTAGATGGTAGTACTGTAGGCTCAAAACTAGAACCATCATAATTTTCAATATAACTTACTGTTTCTTTATCTAAATCATCTAATAATTTGTCAGATACTTTTTGTAATCTTGCTTCAGTGTATCGCATAGCAGCAGGTGGATCTCCATCCATTGAACCATAATTTCCCTGACCGTCTATTAATGGCAATCTTAATGAAAATTCTTGTGCCATTCTTACCATTGATTCATATATAGCACTATCGCCATGTGGATGATATTTACCCATCACATCTCCAACAATTCTTGCTGATTTGTGATACGGTCTGTTATAATGATATCCTGTCTGATGCATTGAATAAAGAATTCTTCTATGGACAGGTTTTAGTCCGTCCCTAGCATCAGGTAAGGCTCTGCTAACAATAACGCTCATTGCATAAGAAAGATAAGAAGTTTCCATTTCTTTTTTTAAAGAAAGATTTACTTCATTTTGAAAATTTCCATTTCCTGAATTCTTATTAAGTACTGGTTCTTTTTTATTAGAACCATTATTAGAACTTGAACTACCTATCGTTGTATCACTCAAAACAAACTCCTTTTAATATAAAAAAATCTAGAAAGGTATATCTTCTTCATTAAGATTATCAGATTTATCATCTATAGTTTTTTCTTTATCATCTTTTGAATCTTTTTTTTTTTCAGAAGCATCATTACTATCAGTCATATCTTGACTTTCTAAATGTTCTTGGTTATTCCCTTTAGCACTTACTATATCAATTCTACCACCAAAGCCTTGGATCACAACTTCAGTAGTATATTTCTCAGTACCTGAGTCATCTGTCCATTTTCTAGTTTGAAGAGCACCTTCTATATAGAGTTTAGTACCTTTTTTAATATAATTTTCAACTACACCGACTAATCCTTCATTAAAAACTACAATTCTATGCCACTCTGTTTTTTCTTTTTTTTCACCAGTCTCTTTATCTTTCCAAGAATCTGATGTTGCTAAGGACATTGTAGCTATTTTTTTTCCACTTTGCATTGTTCTTACATCAGGATCTTGTCCAAGATTGCCCAGAAGGATTACTTTATTTACTGATCCAGCCATTTAATATATAAAATGATTATTAAAAAAAAATTTAATTAATCTATTAATAATAATTAGTAAATGTACATTAGTCTAATATAAATTATGGATAAAATATCTATTATTGGAGCAAAAGAACACAATCTTAAAAATGTTGATTTAGAAATACCCAAAAACGAACTTATTGTTATTACAGGTGTTTCTGGATCTGGTAAATCATCGTTAGCTTTTGATACAATATATGCTGAAGGACAAAGAAGATATGTTGAAAGTTTATCAGCATACGCAAGACAATTTTTAGAAATTATGCAAAAACCTGATGTAGATTCAATTGAAGGATTGTCTCCAGCAATTTCTATTGAACAAAAAACAACATCAAAAAATCCTAGGTCAACTGTAGGAACAATAACAGAAATATATGATTATATGAGATTATTATTTGCTAGAATTGGAATTCCGTATTCGCCAAAAACTGGCAAACCTATAGAATCACAAAGTATATCTCAAATTGTTGATAATATATTAAAAAAAAAAATTGGAGAAAAATATTTACTACTTGCACCTCTAGTTAAAGGAAGAAAAGGGGAATATAAAAAAGAAATTTTTGAGTTAATTAAAAAAGGTTTTCAAAGATTCAAAATAGATGGAAAAATATATAAATCAGATCATTTACCAGAATTAGATAAAAAATTTAAACATAGTATTGATATAGTTGTAGATAGAATTGAAATAAATAAAAATATCAAAAATCAACTTACAGATAGTGTTGAAACAGCTTTGAATATTTCTAATGGTGTTATTTATATTGAAAATTCTAATACAAAAAAAACTGACATTTTTTCTACAAAATTTGCCTGCCCTGTCACAGGATTTACTATTGAAGAAATTGAACCACGATTATTTTCATTTAACAATCCATTCGGCGCTTGTCCTGATTGTAATGGTTTAGGAAATAAATCATATTTTGATCCAGAAATGGTTGTTCCTAATCCAAAATTAAGTTTAGCAGAAGGTGCAATAGAACCATGGAATAAATCATCAAACGATTTTTACCAACAAACACTTCTAGCTTTATCAGAATCTTTTGATTTTAGTATGGAAATTCCATTTAATGATTTAAAAGAAGATATAAAAAAAATTATTCTTTATGGAAATGATAAGAGAAAAATAAAATTTGAATATACTTCGTTTAGAGGAACATATCCAATTGAACGTACATTTGAAGGAGTTATTCCAAATTTACAAAGAAAATGGTTTAAAAATGAAAATGAATATTACAGAGATGAAGTTTCAAAATATTTAAGATATGACACATGTGAATCCTGCAATGGTTATAAATTAAAAAATGAAGCATTATCAATAAAAATAAATAGTAAACATATTGGGGAAGTTAGTGTTTTAACTATTGAAAATGCAATTAATTGGTTTAAAAAATTAGAAAATAAATTAACTAAAACTCAATATGAAATAGCAAGAAGAATCTTAAAGGAAATAAACGATAGATTACATTTTCTTAAAAATGTTGGTTTGAATTATTTAACATTGTCTAGAAATTCAAGAACATTGTCTGGAGGTGAAGGACAAAGAATTAGATTAGCATCTCAGATTGGTTCTGGTTTAACAGGAGTTGTTTATGTACTTGATGAACCTTCTATAGGATTACATCAAAGAGATAACAAAAGACTTTTAAAAACATTGGAAAAATTAAAAAATCTTGGAAATACAATAATTGTTGTTGAGCATGATGAAGAGGCAATAAGGGCTGCAGATTTTATTATAGATGTTGGTCCTGGAGCTGGCGTATATGGTGGTAATATAGTTGCTAAAGGTAAATTGCACGAAATTCTTAGTTCTACAGAGTCTATCACATCTCAATATTTGAATAGATATAGATATATACCTACACCAAAAGATAGAAGAAAAGGTAAAAAAAATCAGTTTTTAATTATGAAAGGTATTAATACAAATAATTTAAAAAATGTGACTGTAAAAATTCCATTGGGTACTTTTACTGCTGTTACGGGTGTATCAGGTAGTGGAAAATCAAGTTTAATTAATGAGTCTTTATTGAAAGCTATTGGGAGAAAACTTAATTATCAAATTCAAAAACCAGATAAATATCAATCATTAGAAGGTTTTGAATATTTAGATAAAATTGTTGAAATAAATCAAGCCCCTATTGGAAGAACTCCAAGATCAAATCCTGCAACTTATACAGGAGCTTTTACTCCTATTCGAGAATGGTTTTCTAATTTACCACAATCAAGAGAAAGAGGTTACAAGGTTGGAAGGTTTTCCTTTAATGTAAAAGGTGGAAGATGTGAAACATGTCAAGGAGATGGTATGTTAAAAATTGAAATGCATTTTTTACCTGACGTTTTTGTTAAATGTGATGCGTGTAAAGGTAAAAGATATAATAGAGATACTTTGGAAATTAAATTTAAAGATAAAAATATAGCAGACATTCTTGATATGACAGTAGATGAATCTCTAGAATTTTTTAAAGCTATACCAAATATTAAAAATAAATTACTTACTCTGAAAAAAGTAGGATTGGGTTATATAAAAATTGGACAATCTGCTACCACTCTATCTGGTGGCGAAGCTCAAAGAATAAAATTAGCAAAAGAGTTATCAAAAAGATCAACTGGTCAAACATTATATATTCTTGATGAACCTACAACAGGTTTACATTTTGAAGATGTTAAAAAATTATTAGAAGTTTTACATTCGCTTGTTGATAAAGGTAATACAATAATTGTTATTGAACATAATCTGGAAGTTATTAAGACAGCAGATCATATAATTGATATGGGGCCAGAAGGCGGGGAAAATGGTGGAAAAATTATTGCCGAAGGATCCCCTGAAGTATTAGTAGTAAAATTTAAAGATAGCTTTACTAGTCAATATTTGCACGATGTACTAAGAATTGAAGATAAAATAATAAAAAGAAAATCTTTACAAAAATAATTTTTTTTTCCATTATTAACATATATGGGAAATCCATTAGAATCTTTAACGAAAACTATAATTATAGGAATTATATTAACTATAGTAATTGTGCTAGCAATTAACTTAATTTATTAAAATTAAATATGGACTTTTTTGATCCTACTTATTTAGCTTTTTTTTCAAGATGGTTACATGTCTTAAGTGGAATTATGTGGATAGGATTGCTTTGGTATTTCAATTTTGTTCAAATTCCTTCAATGCCGAATATTCCAGATAATGAAAAACCAGCTATTAGTAAAGTAATAGCTCCAAAAGCATTGTTTTGGTTTAGATGGGCAGCATTAGCTACTATAATTACTGGACTATCAACAGCACATTTAAATGGTTATTTAATTAACGCTTTAACCTTAGGGATAATTGATGGGGTTCAAAAACATACTGCTATAGGAATTGGGATGTGGTTAGGAATAATAATGGCATATAATGTTTGGATGATAATATGGCCAAATCAAAAAATTGCGTTAGGAATTGTCTCAGCAAGTGATGAAGAAAAACCTATGGCAGCAAGAAAAGCAATGCTGTTCTCAAGAACAAATACTGCTTTATCTATACCAATGTTATATGCGATGGTATCTGCGCAAAATTTATATTAATTTTTTTGTTGGATAGAGTTGCGTATCTACAAATAAAAAAAATTACAATAAAATGAAATTGTTAGGACTTAGATTATGTGAGCACGATAGTAATATATCATACTTTGATGGATCTTCATTACATTATTATAAATCAGAAAGAAAGTATCAGGTCAAACATCATGCTATTCATGATCTAATTAAATGGCGTGATGAAATAAATGATTTATGGAATTTGGATTATAAAGAAATAGATGAAATAGGAATTGTTATAGACCCATGGCGCCACAACTTGCCAACTGATAATGAGAATTTTTTTCCTGCAATTGAAGGATACGAACATCTTCCTTCAGATTGTAAAGTTTATAGAATTGATCATCATTATGCGCATGCTTTAAGCTGCTTCCCAATAGAGAAAAAAAAATCAAATATTCAAGTTGTGATAGACGGTTTTGGTGATGAAAATATTGCATGGACAGTTTTTAAGAATGACAAAATATTGAAACAAGGTTTTGTGAAAGAAAATGGGTCATTAGGTGTTGCAATGTGTAAATTTGGTGAAGAGCTAGGAATTAAATTCTCTCACGATCTTGATATTGCAGGTAAATTAATGGGTTTGCAATCCTATGGAAATATTGATCACGAATTTAAAAAAAAAATTATAGATAAATACACATTATATGATGTCTCTAAATTTTTTCATTCAGCTGATGATTGGGTTAAACATTTAAATGATGATCTTTTATTAAAATTAAAACCTTTAGATTGGATTAGAACTATTCACGATGCTACATCAGAAATTTTAATAAAGTTTTTTGAAGATATAACTGATAAAAATTATAATGAATATATTTCCTATTCTGGTGGTGTTGCACTTAACGTAATATGGAATACAGCACTAAAGAGTAAATTTAAGAATTTAGTAATTCCACCTCATTGTAATGATGAAGGACTTAGTTTAGGTGCTATTGAATATTTAAGAATAAAAAATAAACTTAAACCTTTTAATCTTGACGAGTTTCCTTTTTGTCAATTAGATGAAAAGCCTAAAGATAATATAACTGACAATACAATTAAAGAGATTGCTAGTTTGTTATCTAAAGGAAATATTGTAGCAACATATCAAGGGAATGGTGAGATTGGTCCAAGAGCTTTAGGTAATAGATCTATATTGATGGATCCTACGATAGCAGGTGCTAAAGAAAAAGTTAATTCAATAAAAAAAAGAGAAAATTATAGACCTTTTGGTTGTTCTATTTTAAAAGAATTTGCTTTAGATTATTTTAATGTCGGGTTTCAGAATGATCATATGCTGTATATAGGAGAAGTGAAAGATCCTAATTTAAAATCAATAACACACATAGATGGTACTTGTAGATTTCAAACAATCGATAAAAGTAATAAGTATTTTTATAATTTAATAAAAGAATTTTATAAATTATCAGGATGTCCTATTTTGTTAAATACAAGCTTCAATATTAATGGTAAACCAATTCTATCAAGCATTGAAGATGCTATTAAATTTTATAATGAATCAAAAATAGATTATTTAGTTGTAGGTGATAAAATTTACAATAAGAAAAATAAATAATCAGTCTTGTTTGCTAACTCTTTTATCTGTTTTTAAAAAAATTAATAAAGGTGATGCTACATAAAGCGATGAATATGTACCAATGAAAACCCCCCATATTAAAGCAATAATAAAACTAGATATCACAACCCCACCAAAAATAAATAATGCCGTTAATGCCAAAAGAGTTGTTAAACTTGTCATTAGCGTTCTAGAAAGTGTTCCATTTAATGCAAGATTAATAATTTCATCAAATGTAATTTGTTTATACTTTCTCATTGTTTCTCTTATTCGATCATAAATAACAACTGTGTCATTAATTGAATAACCTGCAATTGTTAAGACTGCGGCAACAGTTGCAAGATTAAACTCAAGTTGTAAAACTGAAAAAAAACCTAACGTTAAAATTACATCGTGGATTAATGCTATAATTGCACCTATTGCAAAGTTCCACTGGAATCTTAGCCAAATATAAAAAAGTATCCCTATTAGTGAAAAAATAACTGCTATAATTCCTGCATTTACTAATTCTCCTCCAACTTTAGGGCCAACAAATTCTGTTCTTCTATAATCAACTGATTTATCTTTTAAACTGTTTTTTATAACTTCTATTGTTTTGGTTTGGGTTATGGCATCGTTATTTTTATCTTGTACTCTAATAACAACATCATTCTCCTCACCTATTGTTTGTAGTTGAATCTCACCCAAATCTAAATTATTCATTTCAGATCTTAAATTATTTAAACTTATCTTTTCCTCAAACCTAACTTCGATTAAACTGCCGCCAGTAAAATCAATTCCTAAATTTAAACCTTTGGTAAATATTGAAATTAAAGATAGTAAAAATAAAAAAGATGAAACAAGTAATGTTAATCTTTTTATTTTCATGAACTTAATATCAGTTCCAGTTTTAACAAGTTTTAAAAAAGGCATTTTATAAATCAATCCTTTCAGGCATCTTTTTTCTTAACCATACAAGTATCAATATTCTTGTAAACATTATTGCTGTAAACAATGAAGTTAAAATACCAATTGAAAGGGTAACGGCAAAACCTTTAACGGGGCCTGAGCCTAATCCAAATAACATCATTGCAGCAATAAGGGTGGTTATATTAGCATCAACAATAGTTTTAAATGCTTCTTTGTATCCAGTATCAATAGTTGCTATAGGTGAAAGATTATGTTTCATCTCTTCTTTAATCCTTTCAAATATTAGTACGTTTGCATCTACTGCCATCCCAATCGTTAAAACTATACCTGCTATTCCAGGAAGTGTTAAAGTTGCTTTAATTAAAGTTAATATTGCTAATAATATTAATAAATTAAAAATTAGAGCTACATTGGCAAAAATTCCAAAAGTTCCATAAATTAAAAACATAAAAATAACAATTAAAGTAAATCCTAGAATAGAAGCTAGCTTTCCTGATTTAATTGAATCTGCTCCTAAACTTGGACCTACTGTGCGTTCCTCAACAATATTTAATGGAGCTGGTAAAGCACCGGCTCTCAAAAGCATCGCTAAATCTGTTGCTTCTTGAAAAGTAAACTGTCCAGTAATTATTCCTTTACCACCTGTGATTGGCTCTCTTATATTTGGAGAACTGATAACTTTTTTATCTAATATAATAGCTAATCTTTTACCAATATTTTCAGTTGTAACTTTTCCAAATTTTCTTCCACCTTTGTTGTTAAATTCAAAAGATACAACCGGCGAACCCTTATCTACTGTTGGAAAAGCGTTTATCAACAAATCGCCTGAAATAGTATTTCTTTTTTTAACAGCAAACAATAATGGTTCACCTGATGGATCTAATTCTTTATCTGACTCATAAATAATTGCCCCTGGTTTACTTTTTCCTGATTTTAAGTCACTCCATGATAAATCTTCATCAACAATTTGTAGTGTTAATTTTGCAGTTTTTCCTAATAATTTCTTTAGTCTTTCAGGTTCTGTTACACCTGGTAATTCTAGTAATATTCTATCTAACCCTTGTCTTTGTATCGTTGGTTCTTTTGTTCCAAATTCATCAACTCTTCTTCTAACAACCTCTATGGACTGAGATACAGCGTTATCATGAATTTCTTTGATTTTTTCATCTTTAAAATGAACTTTAAATAAATTTTCTTCATCAGATTCATAAGATACATCTTGCTCATATTTAGATAAAATATTTAATAAATCATTTTTTTTATTTTCACCTCTTAATAAAAAAGAAAAATTTTGATCCTGAACATTAAATTTTTTATATGATATTTTATTCTTTCTAAGTGTTGTTCGAAAATTATCAGAAAATGTCTCTAGATTCTCTGTAATAACAGACTTTGTATCAACTTCTATAAGTAAATAAGATCCTCCTTGTAAATCTAATCCCAATACGATTTTTTCTGATGGTATAAATGATGGAGTTTTTTCTAATATATCTTTTGATAAAAAATTTGGAAGAGAAAATATAATCGCAAAAAAACTAAATAGGATTACTAAATATAATTGCCATTTTTTAAATTGTACCATTAACTTAAAATACTATTTTTATTTATTATTGTTGGCTTCAGTTGAATTGTTAATAACGCTAGTAATTGTAGGTCTCGATATAATAATTTTAACATTAGACGATATTTGAGCTTCAATCTTATTCTCATCTATAACACGAGAAACTTTAGCAAAAACACCGCCAGCGGTAACTATCTCGTCACCTCTTTTTATTTTATTTATCATTTCTTTATGTTCTTTCATTTTCTTTTGTTGAGGCCTTATTAACAAAAAATAAAATATGACGAATATTAATATTAATGGAAGAAAAGATACAAAAGCTTCATTCATAATAATTTAGTTAAAAAATATTTTTTTAAATAGTATATTTTTTTATAAAAAATTAAACACTTAATTCAATTAATTCCTCTAGTCAAAGGAACAAATCTAACTTTCCAATATTTCTTAAAATAAATTTTATTATTTTTTTTTATTATTTTAGTTATGTATTGTTCATTATCATGAACTAATGGTAGAACTAAAATACATTCGTTTGACATTTGTTTTATTATTTTTGCAGGTAAACTTTTAGCTACTGCAGTAATTATTATTCTTTCAAATAAAAAGTTAGCTGGCCAACCTTTAATACCATCACCATGGTAGAAAACGATATTACTTATATTTAGATTATTTAATATTTTTTTTGCTTTTTCTAATAATGTTTTATGTCTTTCAATACTATAAATTCTTTTAAATAATTTTGACAAAATAGCAGTTTGATATCCTGAACCAGTTCCAATTTCTAGTACATTCATTGATTTTTTTGGCTCTAATAACTCTGTCATTTTTGCAACAACTGCTGGTTGGCTGATTGTTTGATTACAATCTATAGGTAGCGCGTTATTTTGATATGCTTTATAAGATAATTCTTTATCGATAAAATTTTCTCTAGGTATTTTTTCTAAAATTGATAATACTTTGTGGTTAGCAACACCAAGTTTGCGTAATTTTAAAATTAAATTTATTTTTTTTAAATTTTGTATCAAAAATAATTATAACCTCTCCAAATCATTCATATATTTTTTTAAAACTTTAGGTATATTTACTGAACCATCATTATTTTGATAATTTTCTAAAATCGCTATGATACTTCTACCAATAGCTAAGGAAGAAGCATTTAAAGTATGAGGATAAATATTTTTATCATTCTTTTTATATCTGGCATTTATTCTTCTACTTTGAAAATCTCCACAATTTGAAATACTGGAAATTTCCATATAGTTGTTTGCGCTAGGAATCCAAACTTCAAGATCAAAAGTTTTCTTTGAAGCAAAACCAACTTCACCTGAGCACAATTCACATACCCTATATGGAAGTTGAAGATCTTGTAAAATTTTCTCTGCAGCACTTAACAAAAATAAATGCTCTTTCTCTGATTCATCAGGAGATGTAACTGATACAATTTCTACTTTACCAAATTGGTGTTGTCTTTTTAATCCTCTTGTATCTTTTCCTGCAGCACCTGCTTCCGATCTAAAACAAGGTGAGTAAGATGTATATCTTAAAGGTAAATTATCTACGTCTATAATTTGATCTCTAATTAAATTAACTAAAGTAACTTCGCTTGTAGGTATAAGCCATAAATTTTCTCTTGTTTTAAAAATATCCGAATCAAATTTTGGTAGCTGTCCAGTACCTTTTAAAGCATCTTCATTCACTAATAAAGGTGTATAAATTTCAGTAAAGTTGCCAAATTTAATATTGCTGTCAATCATGTATGAAGCTAAAGCTCTTTCAAGTTTGGCAAGATTATTCTTTATATATACAAATCTAGAACCCGAAACTTTACTAGCTGTTTTAAAATCTAACACATCTAACTTTTCACCTAAGTCTACATGATCCTTTATTTTAAAATCAAATTTTTTTATATTTCCGGATTTTCTTATTTCTACGTTATCTTTTTCATTTCTACCTATTGGAACAGTGTCATCTAAAAAATTAGGTAGTTCCATAAGAAAATTATCTAGAACCGAGTTTTTAGAAGTTTTACCATCTTGTAACTTAGTAATATCAGCCTTTAAATTTTTTACTTTTTTTATTAATTCTTTTTTTTTTGATATGTTATGAGTATTAGATATTTCCTTAGAAAGAATGTTTCTTTGTTTAAGTAAATTTTCAAGTTTTACAAAAACTTCAGAACGAGATTTATGCATTTTTATTAATTTGTTTGCATGAGGTTTTAAACCTCTTTTTTTAAAAGCCTCGTCTGCTTCAACTGGGTTATTTAATATCCATTTAATATTTAACATTTTTTTTGTAATTAAATATTATTATAACAAAGTTTTATTTTTTCTTTTTTTCAAAAAATTTTGATGCAAAAATAGAAAACTCATATAAAAAAATAATTGGTACAGCTAAACCAACTTGCGAAATAATATCAGGAGGTGTTATTAGCGCAGCAACTAAAAAAATAATTACTATTACAAATCTTCTTTTTTTTTGTAGATCCGTTGGGGACGTTAATCCTAACAAGGTTAATAAAAATATAGCTATAGGTAATTGAAATGCTAAACCAAATGCAATAGCGATTTTTAAAGTTATTGAAATGTATTCATTTATTTTTGGTTCAAGTTCTATAGAAAGATTATTATTTGATCCTGACGTATCAAAACCTATAAAAAAATCCCATGCAAGTGGTATAATAAAATAATAAACAAAAAGAAATCCTAAAATAAACATAATTGGAATTAAAAACAAAAAAGGAAAAATAATTTTTTTTTCTTTCTTTAGCAAACCTGGAGCTATAAAAGCCCATATATGATAAATAAAAAAAGGGGATGATATTATAAATCCAGAAATTAATGCCAATTTTAAATAACTTAAAAAAGCTTCAGCCAAGCCAGTATAGATAAGCCTTTTGTTTTCTTTAAAATCTATAGAATTGACGAATGGTTCTGATATGAAATTAAAAATATCTTCGACAAATAAGTAAGAAAATAAAAATGATAGAATAAAAAATAAAAAAAAATAAAGAAATCTATTTCTCAGTTCAGTTAAATGACTTGATAATAAAGCTTCTTTATTATTTTTTTTTAAAATCAATTTTTATTTTTTTTTAAGTTTTTTTAATTCTTTCTCTATTTTAAGTATTTCTTTATTTTTTTTTTTAAATTCTTCGTCGTATATTTCCTCTTTTAAATTTTCTGTTATATCAGATAAAGAATTCTTTATTTTATAAAAAAATTTAACTATTTTTTTTATAAAAAAAGGAAAGTCTTGAGGTTTTATAAAGATAAGGAAAACTATAGTTATAAGAAGTAATTCAGTCCATCCTATGTTAAACATGTTTTATGATTAAACTATTTTTTCCTTTTTTTTGATCCTTCTTTTAAGGAAGATCGTAGTCCCTGTAACCCTTTACCAAGATCTTTAATAACTGTAGTTAATTTACCTGGTCCAAAAAGTATAAGGATTATAATTAAGACTAATAGTAATTGCCAAACTCCTGGGGTCATATTTTATTTAACCTTAAATTTAAATTTATATTAAAAAACAAAAAAATTTTTTTTACCAATATTAATATAGCAAATTTTATTTTTAGGTGGGATAAATTTTCCTGGAACTTTTATATGTATATGTTTTTTAAATGAGTTATTTAATATATCAAGATGTAAGTATGAGTTTTCGCTAATATACCTTACAGCAATTATTCTACTTTTAATTTTTTTTATGAGATTTTTTGATTTTTTTTTAGTGATATTAAAAGCTTCTGATCTAAAAACTATTTCAATTTCTTTTCCAGGTTTTGAATTTATTACATTTATTGGACCAAAAATAGTTTTGGCTTTTTTATTATTAACTTTAGATTTTATAGATAAAGTTTCGCCAAAAAAACTTGCAACAAATGATGAATTTGGTTTGTTATATATATTTGTAGGTGTATCAAATTGTAAAATTTTACCTTTATTCATAACTGCAATAAAATCTCCCATAAACATAGCATCCTTAGGATCATGGGTAATTATTAAAGTTGTTGTAAATGTTTTTTGAAGTAAGTGTAAGGTTATATCACGAATTTTATTTTTTAATCTTTCATCTAAATTTGCAAAAGGCTCATCCATCAAAATTAATTTTGGTTTAGTTAATAAAGATCGTGCAATAGCAACAAGTTGTTTTTGCCCTCCTGATAGCTGATGTGGATACACATTTGCGTAATGTGGAAGGCCAATTTTTTTTAAAATTTCAAATGTTTCTTTTTGAATATCTTTATATTTCTTTTTTTTTGAACCAAAAGATACGTTTTTAAAAACATTTAAATGTGGAAATAAGTTTGACTCTTGAAAAACTAATCCAATATTTCTATTCTCTGTTGGGACTGAGTAATGTGGTTTTGAAATAATTTTATTATCAAAAAAAATTCTTCCTGAATTAAAATTATCAAGACCAGCAATAGCTCTTAATAACGATGTTTTACCACAACCAGATGGTCCAACAAGACAAACTACTTTATTAATAGGAATGCTAAGATTAACATTATCTAATATTTTTTTATTATCTTTTGTTTGGGATAAATTCTGAATTTCTATATTTTTATCTTTTACCACTTTTTAATAAATGATCATTAATTCTAGATATAAATATTATGCCTATAACACATAAAACAACAATAATTAATGATGGTATAGTAGATTCGACAATTTTCTCTTCTGATGCATACTCATAAACTTGTATAGCTAATGTATTAAAATTAAATGGTCTTAAAATAAGAGTGGCAGATAATTCTTTTAATATTTCAATAAATACTAAAATCAATGATAACAAGATACTTAGTGACATTAGTGGAATATGTATATTGAATAAAATAAAATTTGATTTTTTTCCTAAACACCTAGCTGCATCATCTATATTTTTTGATGTTCTGTAAAAACTACTCTCAATATTTGTTTGTGATATTGTAAAAAAACGAACAATGTAAGCAAAGCAGAGGACAAATATGCTTCCTGAAAAAAAAGTATTAATATCTAGATTAAAATTATTTTTGAAAATATTTATAAATAAATTATCAATGAATGTAAAAGGCACAAGTATTCCAATTGCAATAATAGAGCCAGGTATTGCGTAACCAAGTGATGAAATTTTATTAAAAAATAAATTTATTTTTGTTGGTTTAATCCTAGCTGAGTAATTAATTATTAATGATAAAAAAATTATTGTAAATGAGACAAATGATGCAAGAAGAACTGTATTAAATGTATTAATAAGTGTATCTTTTGACACAAAAATTTCCAAAGCTTGAATTGAATTAAATAATAAAAAAATAAATGGTATAAAAAAACCTAATGTTGCTGGAATTAAACAAAAAGTAACTAAAAATATTTTTTTTAATTTACCTGAAGGTAATAAGTTTGTTTCTTTTTTACTATTTGTTTTTAAATTAATTTTTTCATTAGATAAAAACCTTTTTTGTAAAAATAAAATAATAAAAATAAAAAATAAAAAGAAAATTGATATTTGTGCAGCTAGATTTATATCACCTAATCCTATCCAGGTTTTATAAATACCAGTTGTAAATGTATCAACTCCATAATACTGTACAGTACCAAAATCATTTAAAGATTCTAAAATTGATAGAATAACCCCACCAGTTATTGGAAATATTGCCAGTGGCAAAAAAACTTTAAAAAAAATCTTTAATTGTTTTAATCCAAGTGTTTTTCCAATTTCATTGTATGTATAAGAAATTTCAGAAAATGCAGCTCTAGATATAATATAAACATATGGATACAAGGTTACTGTAAAAATAAAAATTACACCAGGTAGAGACCTAATATTAAAAAAATCAATATTATTTAAAAATGGAATGTTTTCTCTAATAAAAATTTGAAAGTAACTAGAATAATCAAAAAGCTCCCCGTACGCTATTGCGGCTATATATGGAGGTATGCTTAAAGGTAATAATAAAAAAAGATCTACAATTTTTCTAAAAGGAAAGTCATACGTTGTTATTAACCATGCAGAAGATACTCCAAAAAAAATTACAAATATTGATTGGAAAAAAATTATGCAAACAGAATTAAATAAATAATCCCAAATCTCAATATTAAGTACTGCATTCCATTCGCTATTATAATTTAAAAGAACATTGAAAATTAACGAAATAATAGGAAATGATAGAAAAAAAGTAATAAACAAAGAAATAAAAATCCAAGAGTTAAAAGATTTATGAGCAAAAAAATCTTTAAATAAATTCAAATTAATCACTTTTTTTTTCGGTAATACCTAATTGATTGATTTCTTTTATAGTTGGAAGCTCTTTTAAATTAGTAAGATTAAAATGTTCAAGAAATTTATCTGTAGTTCCCCAAGTTAAGGGTTTCCCCGGTGTTTTTCTTCTTCCCTTTAATTCAATCCAACCTCTTTCTATCAAAATATCTAAGGTTCCTTGACTTATATGTCTAGCTCTAACTTTTTCTATTTCTCCTTTAGTTACCGGCTGATAATAAGCTATTATAGCAAGTGTTTCTACACCAGCTTTTGATAGTTTTCTTTTTAAATTTTTTTCAATTTTAAGATAATTTGCCATACTTGGAGCAGTTCTAAAACCCCATTTATTTTTAACATTATATATATTAATTCCGCGACTTTTATATATGTCCTTTAATTCACCAAGAAGTTTCTTTATATTTAAACTTTTAGGAATATTTTTAAGCAAATCTTTTTCATTAACTAGATCAGAATTTGCAAATAAGATCGCTTCTATGACTTTTAAAGCAGTGTTTTTATCGTCTGTCATTTTTTAACTGCTTTTTTTTTTATATAAATAGGTGCAAATGGTGCATGTTGTCTTATGTTAATAAGACCTTCTTTTGCTAATTCTAAAGATGCAGTAAAATGAGATGCTGTATATGATTTTTTTATAAAACTATCAGTTTCTTTATTTTTTATAATACTTTCTAATGGCGTCCATTCATCGTTTTTTAATTCAAAAAATTTTTTTAAATTTTTTATAGCTTCTTCTACTGAACAAACTTTTTTTATAGCTAATTTAAAATTCTTTAATTTTTTTCTAGTATCAATATCAACAATATTTCTTAGTAAATCGTATAATGTGCAATCAATTGTATATTTATTTTCAACAAATGTATTTTTTCCTAGTCCGTTCTTAAAAAAATCCTTATCTAGCTGAGGACGTGATAATATTTTTACTCCAGCTCTTCGCATTTCATCTAATTTAATTAATTGTTCTCTTAAATTTTCTGCAAGAGTTGCGGTTGGTATTTCTTCGTTCTTTTTTTCTGGTAAAAGTAGTCTGGACTTTAAATAAGTTAACCAAGATGCTATAACTAAATAATCAGCAACTAATGTTAAATTTGTAGTTTTGATTTTAATTTTAACGTAATTAGAATACTGATCGGCAAGTTCCAATATTGATATATGTTTTAAATCAACTTCCTGTTTCTTTGCAAGATCTAACAATAATTCCATTGGTCCTTCGTAACCATCTATGTTTAATACAAAATCATTCATTTTAAAAATATTAGATTTATATAATTTGAAAACATATTTATTTAATTATAAGAATTAATAATTACTTTTTCTATATTATAAAGACTATAATTTTTTTTTATAAATTTACCTTAAGTTACTTAATTTATTGATCTTTTTTAATGTTGTATTTTTTATTAAAGGAATCGATGAATGAATCTGTACCATTTCTTTCATATTAGCATTACAGTGTAATATTACTTCACACCCAGACTTTAATATTGATAATACTTTATTTTTTATTGTTCCCCTTAAGGCTTTCATATTTATATCGTCTGATATTAATAAACCTTTAAAACCTATTTTTTTTCTAATTATTTTTTCAATAACTTTTTTTGAATAACATGCTATTGCTTTATCAATCTTCGTATAAATAATATGGGCTACCATAGCAGCAGATTCTTTATTTAATTTTTTAAAAGGAAAAAAGTCTATCTTATTTAATGACACTATATCGATATTAACATTGGGTGTTGTTTTATGGCTATCTTTACTTGAAGCTCCATGACCTGGAATATGTTTAATTAGAGGAATTATTCCAATTTTTTTGTGAGCGTTACAAAATGATTTTCCTAATTCGCTAACAATTTCTGGTTTCGAAGAAAAAGATCTATCTCCTATGACATTATTTGTAAAATTATACTTAACATCTAGAACAGGAGCACAATTCATATTAATGCCAAGTTTCTTTAAATCTTTAGCAATTTTTAAAGAATTTATAAATGTAAGTTTTTTCGCTAAAGGTAAGTTTTTTTCAGCTGTTATTCCAAAAGTTTCAGCGCTTGGATATAATTTCCAGTTTGGTTTCTTTAATCTTGAAACTCTTCCACCTTCTTGATCTACCATAATAATAGTATTTTTATGAGATGTAGTTTTTTTTAAATCTTTAATAAGTGATTTTGTTTGGCTAAATGATTTACAGTTTCTTTCAAAAAGAATAAAACCTAATGGATTAGATTTTTTATAAAATTCTTTTTCTTTATTGTTAAGTTTATGACTTTTTACTCCAAAAACTACAGGAATTGGTTTTTTTAAAATATTATTTTTAACATTCATCATTTAAACTACATGAATTTTGTAATGGATTATCTAGATCTTCTGGCGGAGGTAAAATTTTATAAGGCTTACTATCTGCTTCAATTATTTGAATTTTATTTTCATTCTTATTAAAATTGTAATTTTCTAGATCATTATAATGTTTTATTAAAAAAAAAAATCCAACCAAAACAAATATTATTAATAAAAATTTAATTACATTCATTTTTTTATTTCATTACATTTAATGGTTTAACTCCAAGTAAATTTAAACCGTTACTTAATATAATTCTGACTGAATAAATCAAACTTAATCTTGAGAGTGTTAAATTTTTATCATCAATGTTTATAAATCTTTTACTAGAATCCATTTTTCCATAATTCCAAAAACTATGAAACTTTGATGATAAAGATTGTAGAAAAAAAGTAATTCTATGGGGTTCGTGATAATTTACAGAGTCTTCTATAATTTTTGGCCACTTTACAATTTCTTTAATTAACAAAATTTCATTTTTATCATTAAGGTTTTTTAAATCGTTCTTTTTTATTTCGGCTAATGTTATTTCTTTTGGATTAAAATAATTTTTTGCTTCTCTTAAAACAGAACAACACCTGGCATGTGCATACTGTACATAAAAAACCGGGTTATCTTTACTTTCTTCAGTTATTTTTTCTAAATCAAAATCAATATCCTCATTATTTTTTCTTAATAACATAATAAATCTTGTTACATCTTTACCTACGTTATTCAAAACTTTTTTTAAAGAAATAAATTTTCCTTCTCTTTTAGACATTTTTAGTGTCTTTTTTTTATCTATAATTTTTACAATTTGGCATATCTTGACAATTATATTGGCTTTGTCATTTGTTATTGCCTTTACAGCGCTTAAAAGTCTTTTAATATAACCTCCGTGATCAGCTCCCCAGACATTTATCATAAAACTAAAACCTCTTTTATATTTATCTAAATGATATGCTATATCCTTTGCGAAATAAGTATAATCTCCATTTGATTTCTGTAACGCTCTATCTGCATCATCACCAAAGTTAGTTGATTTAAATAAAGACTGTTTTCTAGGTTCCCATTCATCTAAATCCCCGCCTTTCGGTTTTTCTGGTATTCCTTCATAAATTAGTTTATTTTTTTTTAAAGTATCTAGACAAATCGAAATTTTATTTTTTTTTATCAAATCACTTTCAGAATAAAATAAATCAAACTTCACGCCTAGTAAATTTAAATCATTCTTTATTGAATTTATAATCCACTTAAGAGAAAAAACTTTTATGGCTAAATAATTTTTTTTATTATTTTCTAGTAATTTAGATCCATGCTTTTTTTTTAGGTCTTTAGCAAGATCAATTAAATACTCACCAGGATACAAATTATTATCAATTTTTTTTTTATTTTTATTGAAAAGTTCGTTGTATCTGTAAATTACAGAGTTTGTTAACCTATCTATTTGAGAACCGGTATCGTTAATATAATATTCTTTAAAAACTTTATAACCTAGTTTTTTCATAATGTTAGATAAAACGTCTCCATATACTGCTCCTCTACAATGCCCTATATGCAATGGACCAGTTGGATTTGCAGAAACAAATTCGATAATTACTTTTTTTGATTTTCCAATATCGCTCTCTCCATATCTATTATTTTTAAATAAAACTTCTTTAAGTTCTGCTAACCAAAAATCTTTTTTGAGTGATAAATTTATAAAACCAGGACCTTCAACTTTAGCATCTTCTATATATTTAATTTTTTTTAACTCTTTAATGAGAAAATCAGCAAAACTCTTAGGGCTAGTTTTCAAAAATTTAGATAATACTAATGCAGCATTTGTAGATACATCTCCAAATTTATCTTTCGGAGGTTCGCTAACTTGGAACATATTTAACACTTCTTTTTTATAGACTTTTTTAAGAATATCTTTTTTAAGTATTGTATTAATATCTTTCTTTAAAGTATTGTAAAAACTCATTTTTTTATTTTTTATTATAAATTTTAAGAATATATCTATCAGTCATCCCGGATATATAATCAATAATCATTTGTTTTTTATTTGTTTCATGATCAGCTGGAATTCTGCCATATGTGTCATTAATCCATTTTGATGGAATATCTGCTTTATTTGCTGAATATTGTTGATACAAAATTTCTATTATTTTTTTATATTTTTTTGTCTTATCACTGACTGTTTTATGATTATACATTTTCTTGTTCAAAAAAAATCTTATTTGCGAAATATTTTTTTTCATTTTAGTAGAAAAAGAAGCAATATTAAAACCTGCACTTCTTATATGATTAACATTTTTTGGTTTAATTTTCTGTAAGTTTTTTTCTGTTTGTACAATTAAATCTACGACCATCTTATTTATCAAATTTCTTACTAATTCTTTTTTGAATCTACTACTGTTAGGTTCTAATCCGTATTCTTTTATAAATTCTTTATAAAAACTTAATTTAGTTAAGTCTTTTAAACTGAACAAACTAGCTCTAAATCCATCATCTAAATCATGGTTCATATAAGCAATATCATCTGATATAGATGCAATTTGCGCTTCCAGAGATGGAAATGTTTTTAGATCTAGATCCATAGAATTTTCATTAAAAAAAAATATTGTGCTATTTTTATTTATATTTTTTAAGGGTCCGTTATGCTTAGCCAACCCTTCTAAGGTTTCCCAGGTTAAATTAAGTCCGTCAAATGGTAAGTATGCTTTTTCTAAAAATGTAACAATTCTAAAAGACTGGTCATTATGATTAAAATAAGAACCTGATGCTTTAATAAGTGCGTCTTCGCCAGCGTGTCCAAATGGGGTGTGTCCTAAATCATGCGCAAGTGCGATTGCTTCAGTTAAATCTTCATTTAATTTAAAATATCTACTTATAGATCTGGCTATTTGTGAAACTTCCAAGGTGTGTGTGAGTCTGGTCCTAAAATGATCTCCTTCATGATTTACAAAAACTTGGGTTTTATATTTTAATCTTCTAAAAGCTGTAGAATGAATAATTCTACCAACATCCCTTTGGTAATTGTTCCTATATTTATCATTCTCTGTTTCATAAACTCTACCTAATGTTTTATCAGGTCTAATTCCAAATTTAGAAACATTTAACATGTTTAATTTTCAAAAAAATATACTATTTTAATAATAACCTGAATAAAATAGGATTATAAAATTATTATTTTTAAAAATTATGGATAATTTAGTAATAACAAATAACGCTGCAAAAAAAATCATTGAGCTTTCTAAAAAAAAAGAAAAAAAAGTGTTGAGAATTACTGTTACTGGAGGTGGTTGTCAGGGTTTTCAATATAATTTGGACATGGAAAATAGTTCTAAAGAAAAAGACATTGTTGTAAAAAAAAACAGCGCAATAGTTGTTATTGATAAAAATTCTCTAAATTTAATAAAAGGATCTGAAATAGATTTTGTTGAAGATTTAATTGGTTCCCGTTTTAAAATTAATAATCCAAAAGCTACATCCTCATGTGGCTGCGGTACTTCCTTCTCATTGTAATTAAAAATGGCTAATATCAGAATCGCCTCATGGAATGTAAATTCTATAAGAGCCAGATTTGATGTATTATCTAAATGGTTGAAAAAAAAGGAATACGAAATTGTCTTTGTTCAAGAAACCAAAGTTCAAGACCATGAATTTCCAATAGATGATATTAAAAGTATTGGTTATGAAGCAATTTTTTTAGGTCAAAAATCTTATAATGGTGTTGCAATACTTTCAAAAGATAAGATTAGTATATTAAATAAAACTTTACCTGGAGATAAAAGTGACGACCAGGCAAGGTTTCTTACATCTAAAGTAAAAGATATTGAACTAATTTGTATTTACTTACCTAACGGAAACCCGATAGATACAGATAAATTTCCTTACAAACTAAAATGGATGGAAAGATTAACTAATTACATAAAAAACAATCTTAATGAAAATAAAAAATTTATTCTAGCAGGAGATTTTAATGTTATTCCCAAAGAAATTGATGTGCATAATCCTGAATCTTGGACTAACGATGCTCTTTTTCACGAAGATACTTTAAAAAAGTTTTGGACTATGATGAATTTGGGATTGACCGATGCATATAGAGCGATTAATGGTGATAAGGTAGAATATACTTTCTTTGATTATAAAAGAAAAACTAATTTTGAAAATAATAAAGGGCTTAGAATAGATCACTTTCTTCTTCCCCCTTCTATGGTAGATAAATTAGATAAATGTTATATCGACAGCAAGTTAAGAGGTTTGGAAAAACCTTCTGATCATGTTCCAATTGTTTGTGAGTTTAATTTATAACTTTTCAATAAATTTAATGTATTTGGGCAATATTTTCTTTTTAAAAATACGAATTAAATTTCTGAAAAAGTATGTGTTTCTGTTTTAGCACCAGGGTGTGTTACTGCACCTTTATAAGCATCACCAACATTTTTTGTATATCTCCATAAAGATCCTGATTGAAAATAGTTTTTTCTAGCTTTCCATTTCTTTTTTCTTTTAGCCAGTTCCTTTTTATTAACCAATAAATTTATTAATCCTTTACTAGCATCTAAATGAATCTTATCTCCATTTTTTATAAGTGCGATAGGTCCTCCAACAGCTGCTTCTGGACCAACATGGCCTACACAAAAACCTCTAGTTGCTCCTGAAAATCTTCCATCAGTAATTAATGCAACCTTGTCTCCCATGCCCTGGCCATAAATAGCTGCAGTTGTAGATAGCATTTCTCTCATACCAGGGCCCCCGCGTGGTCCTTCGTAACGTATCACTATTACATCGCCTGCTTTATATTTTTTCTTTTGTACTGCTTTGAAAGCATCTTCTTCACAATCAAAACATCTTGCTTTTCCAATAAATTCTAAATTTTCCATTCCAGCAATCTTTACAACTGCCCCTT
>Ga0315338_1001615_pt1 | contig 26937 bp, 21 predicted proteins | sample ASW8metaG_FD_204518 | JGI IMG/M metagenome (GOLD analysis project Ga0315338, IMG submission 204518) | Ammonia-oxidizing marine archaeal communities from Monterey Bay, California, United States - ASW #8 | ecosystem: Environmental > Aquatic > Marine > Coastal | place: USA: California | collected... | reverse complement strand
TGTGCAACTGGCGGTGTTACCCTGGAGGCGTCTGCTACCTCATCGGTGTTATGAGCCCACCCGGTACCTGAGAATTTGGTAATTTTTCGGGTGCCCGGAATGTATCTGGGACCCACGACAGTAGGAAATCGCAACTCGAATCCGCCCGCGTCATAACGGAGCACCTCCTGGTACTCGATCGTGATCTGGATGGTTTCCCCGGGGCCGATATTGGCAACTGAAGTTGTGAATATGCTCGGGCGTTCCTGCTCTACCAGCGTTGCCTTTTTGCCTTCACTTTTTGCCTTTTCGTAGATTTTCTTGGCTTGTGCCCGTTCCTCGATCTCGCCGACGATGATGCGTTCCCCGATCTTCATCGAGAGTTCATCGACCGCAGCCGTGTCCGGAAGGGGAAAGACATAAGTGCCTTCAAGCCATTTATCAGTGGGGTTTTTAAAGTGCTGGGTGACGGCAGACCGGGCGATCAGGCCCGTGACCTTGATCTCAACCTCGGTGAAAAGCATTGGTATGGGTCGAAACTGATCGTGTTTACTGGTGCGTACCAGCAGAGTGCCGGCCTTGGCATCCTGGGCCGACATGGCACGGCCGAGGTCAGGTGACTGGGCCGGTAACAGAACAGTGGGGTAGAGGAGAAATGTTGCGAACAGGACCAGTCGAGTGCTGAGTCTTTGGCAGGGGACAGAGGGTTTTGTGATGTTTAATCGGAGGTGGGTTAACTGGAAGAGAAGAAATCGGCTGAATGGAGGAAAGAAGAGGAGAGGGGCTCGAGGATGTTCAATCGGATAATACATAAGCTCTCCTGTTAGTCATTGCGGCACCGAAGATTACTCACGTGACCTTGAACACAAGCTCAGTAAGGTTGCCCTGGTGCAGAAGTTGTAATGACCTGCTGTGTGTTTCAGTCAGCAGTTCGGGGTTTCACTTCAATTGGATCTGGCTCGTATGGGCATACCATTGACCGGTTCTCCCTCACAGGCCTTGCAGACCGAAGTTTTGCTATCAAGGAGACTCCGTCTTCTGAATTCGAGCAGGTGCTTTACCATGTTGCACATGCTGCATTGACGAACGAACCAGGGGCGGTTGGAGACACGCTTTTTTTTCATTGTGGATTCCTCTGCAGGCAAAAAAATGACCGGCCGTCTGGCCGGTCTATTAAGTGGGGGAGGATGAAATGAAACATGGGGCTAAACTGCCTGACCGGTATGGTTAGATACTGTCAGCTTTGTGGTTTTGTTCGGGAACATTTGTGGCGGACTTATGGTGCGGCACTCAGTTCGGTCGACGACTGGCTGATCGGTGTGTCCAGAATCGGGATTGGCGACTGCGGGTCGGACCTTTCGGCTTACTGTCTTCTACAAATGCACACAGATGAATCAGTCGCTCTCGTGCCTCGAGGCCGCCACCGACAATCAGATTTGATTCGAGGCGTAAATCTTCTCCTTCGCCAATAGCCGGGTAACGCGTCGTGGCGGCATCGATGATTTCACCAATGAAGTCTCTGGCAGCGCCGGTCGAGGCCACCTCAGCGACACTTTCTGGTTCCCGCAACGCCTCCATGGCATGGCTGCGGACCAGTTTGGGTAGAATTCGGCTCAGCGTATGGGGGTGGTCGAATAGATCCAGTCCGACCGGTTGGTTATTCAATGCAAAGACGACTCCGACCTGGTTTTTGACCGCTGGCAGTGCCTGCACATATTCCTCTAGAGACTGTCGGTGGTTTTCGTAGCTGTCCCGCATCGCGCGGGTCGGTGATCGGGTACCCATATCACCGTGAAGGTCTTCGATTTCAGACCAGACTAGGGGCTGGCTGGCATAGCGACTGCCTGCGACTTTGAGGTTTTCGGTAACTGCGACATGTTTGGCGCGTCGCATTCGCATGAATGCGATGTGGTCGGCTTCTTCAAACTCTGCCCGGTGTCTGGACCTGAGGATACGATCCCGCTCTCGCCGGTAGGCTGAATCGTGGCGACCCCAGCGCCCCGCTTCAACACAGGTCACAGGGATCGTGATGGTTTCTTTGGCAGGCGCAAGGATCGAAATGTTCAGGATCCGGTTTTGCTTGCCACCTGAGATTTCCTCGCCGTCGACCAGCAGTGTTGGCTTGCTGCCGGTGTTTTCAAAGCGGATGTCAGGTACGTTGCCGGATTCAGAGACTTCGCTGATTTTTATGCTGGAATCTGCCATTGCCTGGTCCAGCGTCAGGTATTCAGGCGGTCCGTCAACAGGTCGGACCAGGGGGAATAGGGTCAGCTTGCGGTAGGCAAGGGGCTCATCCATACGGATGTTGCCGAGGGTTTCAGTGATGATGCTCATAATTCGGGGTGCCTCCGTAACGTGGGCGTTTTGATCTGGATGGTTAGGGTCGAGAGTTCTTATGTTCTGTTCGATAAAGTAAAAGGGCGAATGACGGAAATGGGGTAATAAAATAGTTAAGGCTTTTCGAGTTACCTTCTCATCTTGGTGTTTGGTTTGAAAATTTTCACGGGTATTGATCCACTGAATAGGTTCCAATTGGGAATCTGTTAGGTGGTGCTATGGCATAAATTGCCAACGCGGCTGAATCATGCTTGTTCGGCGGGCATTTTTTACTACGAGGGTACCGGTGCCCATTTAATGGGGGGCGTTGGCTCTGAAGAACAGCTTGTTTCTGCGATTTCATCGCGTTGCGCCAGACGCTGATTGGTTGAACTAGGGAAGATGCCTGCCAGAGACCTGACCACGTCTCAGGTGTAACTTCTCTGACCTCCTTTGTTCCGTCCGGTTGCCAGAAACTTCTGCCATCTCGTTTATTGGGGCATCGGCGCTTCCGTTTGGTAGGATGTTGAATGTGCAGGGCAGGTTGATTCATAATGGTCATGAGGTATTTGGCTGTCGGTGCTCGCTGTTTTGCCAGGCGTTCGAGACTTCCCCGCGGGATTCAGTTGAATCTCTCAACCATGGCAAAGGTGCTTGTTTTATTTTTACCCGGTAAACACATACAGCCGGAAAAACACGGAAGTTTTCAGTCAGTGATCGGGGTGAAAAAAAATGTCAGTAGTCGGCATTAGTAGGTATGAAGTCAGGTTCAGCATCGTTCTAACGACGCAAACCAATTTCGGAATCATCAAATAAAAAAAGATACACCAATGCGGTATTTAGTCATTCAATCTTTACTAAGTGGTGTCCCCCACGTCTGCGGGCTTGAGGATGGCCGTGTGGGCGTAGGTAAGATGTCCGGGAGACAGTTGTATGAACGATCCTTTCGCTGGCCTCAGTCGAACTGAGCTGGAGTCCTTACTCAAGAGAACACTCGTCTATGCTGTTTGGCTGTTGAAACGTTATGGAAATGCCCGTTATCACCCCGATCTCGATCCGGAAGATCTTGTATCCAGGGTGATCGATGACACTTGGAGGGGCCGACGCAAGTGGGACCCGGAGCGCCAAACGAGACAACAATTCACCAGAGGCTGTATCCGAAGCTACATCTCTCACTTCTTCGAATCGCTCGCTTCCAACGTGGACGCCCATAGCCCGGAATACTTTGAAGACCCACTAAAGTTTGCGAGCGATACCGACACTTACCGAGAACGAATAACTATAGAAGCCATACGACGTACCTTTGAAGATCTGGATCAACCTGACCTCCTTTGTGAGTTTCGGGAACTCCTCGAGGAAATTACGTTTACAGTCAAATCAGACCACCCGGACATAGTTCCTTTGTGGGCACTTGTACGTGACGAAAACCTTAACCTCAAATACGATATGAAAGAACTATGTAGCCGACTGAATCTGGACCCCACCACAGGTGGGCCCGGCTACCAACGATACAACCGAATGCGAAATAAGCTGGAACGGGTGGTCGAGAGCTGTCGCTCTAATGACCCGAACGGTGGTGCACCGTAAATCAGAAGTTTGATTCCGTCTCTAACCCGACAGGAGCAGACAACCATGAGTAATGACGATCAGCAAAATCAGTCAACTGAATTTGAGTCAGAAACAAATGTTGAGGAACCTCCGAGTTTCGAGGAAACACTGGACGTATTAGATAAAGTATTTGATAACAATAACGATGGCATCGATGCGGCAGAACTACTTGCAGAAGCAGAGATCGATTTTTCTACATTTTTTCAGCGCGTTCAATGTCAGATGGAACAGCACCAGAAAACAGTCGGAAGTTATTCAGGTGCAGCAGTGCCTCTAGAGCGATTAGGCGAAATAGACCTGGATTTGCTTAGTGATGAAGATGTGTTGTCCTATCTTCATGCAGAGGGAATTGACTGCGAACACTTCATATCCAAAACAATGCAATTAATTTCTACTTATCCAGGGGCTTAGGCATATTAGGTCGTTATAGGCGCGGAGCTAACGCTGTAAATAAGCAGACGTTTTTATATGCCGAAAACTAACTCGAGTTTTCATACTGTAATGACCACCATCCAGAAAATGTGGAATAGCCCACACCTAGATATTTCCTTGGGATTAACTTCCTTGCTCCATTGTCACGCCAATTCTTGATCAGCTCATTCCATCTAGCGAGTTCATCGTCGCTCATAGAATTCCATGGTATCCCCTGTCCGATGGCCGCAAAATAGTTGTAAAAATGGCGACAAACAGCTTTGTAAGACGAAAATATTTCCGAGTTACAGCAGCCCATATCATTAAAGACGTAAAACGGTTTATTAGCAGCGGGATTCTGGCTTAAATATGTCTCAACACCACCACCTTGAAGGATGTTGAGCAATGAAATGAGATTGCACTTTTCTTGATCATCCGAGATAGACATTTGAATTATATTTTCGAAATCATTTTCTAAGTCGTAGGAGTTATTATTGGATAAGACTTTCAAGAAATCGCTTTTATAGGCAGGTGATAGTGTTATGGGCCCAAAGATCGGAAATGTACCTCCCACTAAGCAGTTGAACCCTTCTTGATCTGTCAAGACGCAAAACTCAACGTTATCGTCGAAGAATATTACACTCTCAATTATTGGATGAGGTAATGACGCTAGCCGCTTTATGAGTTTGTCTCTGTTCATAGGAGGTATTGCATCTTTGTAATCGGATAGATGCCGCATCAAACGCTACAGAAGCAATTCATTCTGTGGAGTGTTCAGGGAAATTTCAACATCTAAATGTTAGCCAATACTTTTCGTCTATTTTAATGATCGAGAATGCTCTACGAGAGCTCAATGTTATTCGCATGATTAAAGAAAGGGGAAATGCTTGGAATTAAGTAGAACTGACCCAAAGCAGGAGTTTTTGTGCTCTAAATATCACGCATGGTTAGATTGCTAGTTATGGTCTTATCGTTATACTTGCCGAGAAGACTAGCTGATTCAACTACGTTTTTTTAGTTGGTTAAAAGAGATGACAACATGTTTATTCCATCACAACAATTAGATCAAGTCGCCCAGCTTGTGGACTATTATAGAAACCAACTATGAGGTATGAAGAAAACTCTGAACTTATTTAGAGAGTCTTCCAGTGAATTTGGCTGAGTCCAGATTTGAGCGTTTTACGTTGGCTCTGGTCTCGTTGCCTGGAATTGGTCAGACGACAGCTCGAGCTGTATTGCAAGCCGACGAGAGGGTCCCCAATTCCTCCGACGAACTGCTTGATGTCGTCATGCGCACAGCTGGTCGACGTGGACAAAAACTTACAGTGCGCGATGCTGACGTCGCCTTCCAACAAGCTGATCAAGTGATCGCTGAGTCTAGCAAGCATGACATTCAAATAATCTGCATAAGTGACGATCTATACCCGATCCAGCTACGTGAGATCGATGATCCACCAGTGATCATTTTTGTCAGAGGCAACCGTAGCGTATTAATACAATCTGACTCGATCGCGATTGTCGGTACAAGACAACCTACAGATTTTGGCGAAAAATCAGCCCACCGAATTGCCGGTCACCTCGCCGAGGAGGGTATCGCCGTTGTAAGCGGACTTGCACAGGGGTGTGACACCAATGCACACGAAGGCTGCATCGCATCGGGCGGTCGGACCGTTGCTGTACTCGCACATGGCTTAGACATGGTGTACCCGAAATCCAACGCGCAGCTAGCGGAACGAATACTCGAACAGGGAGGCACTTTAGTCAGCGAATACCCTATAAAGGAGCAACCTCGAAGAAACTATTATGTACAACGAGATAGGATTCAAAGTGCGCTAAGCAAAGTCATCTTAGTAATCGAGACGGATGTAGAAGGGGGGACAATGCATACGGTGAGATTTGCTCAGAAACAGGGTCGACAATTAGGTTGTTTGGTACACCCAACTAAATATTTAGATGAGTCTACTATTCAAGGCAATAGAATGCTTCTCCGCGATGGACTAGCATTTCCTATTGGGGATTCAAGCGATGTACGTGATTTGATTAGTCGTGCTCGGGAACCAATTCAAGACAAACTCAAACCTGAGGAATATAGCCAGGTGAGACTTCAGTCGAAACTCTGGGGCGATGAAATTTAAGGCTGCGATAATTGATCTAGATATGACGCTGGTAGATTCCAGCGCTGCTGCAAGTCTAAGACAGGCGGGGAAATGGACACAGGTTTACAAGGCAATAGGAAAATTTCACCTGTATTCGGGTGTCCCAGAATTACTTCAACAACTAACGGATAATCGGATAAGGCAATGCATAGTTACTTCAGCATTCGAAGAATACTGTAAACGTGTCCTAAGCAATTTCCAAATCGATCCTGAATTCTCCATTTGTTACCACCACACAAAGCGACACAAGCCACACCCCGACCCAATTCAACTTGCCTTAGATAGGTTGGACTTATCTCCTAGTGAGGTATTTTCAATTGGAGACAAGCCTAGTGATATTGAGGCTTCGCGAACAGCTGGTGTGTCGGCATTCGCTGCACTTTGGGGCTCAATAGATCGTAGCCGACTAATAAAACTTGCTGACCAGGCATTTTCAGAGCCACGTGACCTGTCTGATTATCTTGTTAGTTCGTTCCGACTACGAGTTCTTGATTCGTCCGTGTCGCATCACGTTCTCATCTATAGCGACAAGAATCTAGCTCGTTGTGACAATCTTACTGATGTTTTTTGTATTGGATATCGATTCAGTGACGATGGTAGAGATAACTGGACAGAACAAGTTAACCAATTCAAGGCGAATAAAGGTGACTTAAGTAATAAGTGTGAGAAGGTCATGATCAGAACGCTACGTGACATAGGTTCTCTTGAGGGGACTATATCTGTAGTCCCCATTTTAGGTTCCGGTGATATTGAAACTATTGATGAGAATCCGATTTCGAGGATGGCCAGAGCAATTGGTGAATTAGATGGGTATCAATATTGTCCTAAGCTTTTGTACAAAAAAGAAGGTTACCGTCGATTGCACAAGATCAAAGGAGCTGATAATCGAGATGCGGAAGTGGAAGGTAAATATTTTAGCCATAGTTTTGATGCGATTGGCCTGACTAAGCCCAACGCTGTTCTTCTTGTTGATGATATCGTTACCCGCGGAACGACAATGAACGATGCTGCTCGTGCGATTAAAAAGTCAAATGGTCATCTAATTATTAACGGTATCGCATTAGGCAAGGCGGAAAGGCGTTATCAGTTCAGGTCGGAGCTTAAGAATGACCGTATAGATGATTACCTCGAAAGAATTCCAAACGAAAAAGCAATGACTGAGCAAGGGCAGCTTGCGAAAAATGTAGTTGTAAATAAATTGCACGAATTAAGATCGAGAATTTGGTTGGAAACCGACACGCAGGCTGGCCCGCGTGGAATTCTAAAGGCGCGTTTGATCGAGAGATATATTAATTGTCGAGTTACCACAATTGAAGATTGGCAAGATGCAGTTGGCATTGAAAAAGACATAATATTTGAAAGCCATAAAATGTATCTTCCAGAAATAATTGAAATCTTAAGAGAACTTAAATCATGAACGTGATAAAAATTGGTAGCTGAACATTAAAAGTAATAGTTTGGTGTTATCAGTAACCGGAAATAGAGGAATTTAGTGGCAAATGCTATGAAAAAATTAGGCCATAAATTAGATGTGCAGAGCTGTTTAGAGAATTATGCCCGCTCTCCTATTAGTGATGATAGGCTCGATTGTCATACAAACGAGCTAGTCCAGCACTTATAGGTAGATTTCACCGATATCTCAATGAATAAAACTTTAGGATATCGAGAGGTAGCTTTTAATCCAAACAGAATTGGAAAAACCGTTGGTACCAATCACTATTTTCATCATTCTCTAAGATGTCAGTTCTCACCTGCTTTGGAAGAGCGAATTCGTTTTGCGGAAACAAAGTCAGGTGCGAAGTTCGGTGTTGATTACAACGTCGTTCGCTACTCAGAATCTCGAGCCACTATCTCTTTTCTTTTTTATGATTCTTATTTTGAAGATCCATTTCCAACGCTTAAAGGGTCATGTTTGGTTAATTTTCTAACTGGAAAGGTGTCTAAGCGTGATTATTCTTTAGTAAACAACCCTCCGATTCTTCATCGTAAGGAACTTCTGCTTCCAGGCAATCATCCCTCAGTATCAGAGTACTCCTCTCTCACCACAGTGTTGGAGGATGCGGGTCTTTTTAGCAATGTACGGAGAATTGGTACACAGAAAATCTGGGAGACAATGGTTCGCGAAGCCGGTCTGGGATGGATCTATGATGGATCCAAAATCCGAAAAGCAGAAGTAGCAAAAAGGCTAGCAGATAGGAAAGAAGTATTACGTCATAGAACAGCAATTTCCCGGACCAAATTATCTCTTCCGTTTCAATGTCTGGAACGTCATGGGTATCTCGAGAAGAACCACACAATTTTTGATTACGGTTGTGGAAAAGGCGGCGATGTTGATGCGCTTGCAGATCAGGGAATGGAAGCTATCGGATGGGATCCCCACTATCGGCCTGATAACGACAAAAACTCTGCCGATGTAGTCAACATCGGTTACGTCATCAACGTAATTGAAGTGCCAAGCGAGAGACTCGAGGTCTTGAAGGAGGCATTCGACTTGGCAAATATGCTTTTAGTTGTGTCGGCACAACTAAACCAACATAGAAACCCGACACACCGGTCTTATCGTGATGGGGTGATTACTTCTAGGGATACGTTTCAGAAATATTATGACCCGGCAGAGTTAAAAGAGTTGCTCCACTGTGCGCTTGGTACAGAGCCTATACCTGTGGCTCCGGGAGTATTATTTTTATTTAAAGATAAGCTGGCCGAACAATCTTTCTTAGAGAAACGCCAACGACGCACCCTTTCTCACCGTAAGCCACGAGTTGTTATTCCAAAACCGACCGAAGAAGAAAAGAATCTAACTAAATACAACGAACACCAGCCTTTGCTAGAGGCCCTTTACGAACGGTGGCTCGAGCTTGGGAGGACACCATATTTAGAAGAGATTCCCGACCTAGCGGGCTCAATAGAAGATGCTTTCAGGACATTAAATCGTGCGCTTAAGTTTTTAGTACAGTTTAAAGGTGAGGATGAAATTCGGGAAGCCGCTAAATCTCGATCAGATGATACGTTGGTCTATCTTGCACTGAATCTATTCCACGGTAGACCACGCTACACGAAACAACCGCTTAACTTGCAGCGGGACATCAAACAGCTATTTGGTTCACACGGAAATGCAGTGGAACAAGCTCGGTCATTACTATTTTCGCTCAATGATTCTGAAACAATCTTTGACTTGTGTAATGAAGCTTCACAATCGGGCTTGGGTTATCTAGATGAACAGCATTCGCTCACTGTCCATAGTTCTGTAGTCAATGAGTTAAGCGCTCCTTTGCGCCTATATATTGGATGTGCGGATCATTTATATGGCGATAGAAGTGAAGCAGACCTAGTGAAGATACATATCTTGTCTGGCAAATTGTCTTTGATGAAATTCGATGATTTTGACGACTTGCCATTACCGAGATTGATCGAACGCGTCAAAATAAAACTACGAGAGCAAGACATCGATTACTTTGACTACGGTATTTTCCACGAACCACCCTATTTGTTTAATAAGTCTCAATATATCGGTTCTAATCATGTCCACTTTACGGAACAAAAAGCGTTTGATGAAGACCTCTTCGACCTGGGGTTTATTGAGGAAGACCAAAAAAAACCGACAGTAGGTGAACTGGCTGATAAATTGGCTGCTCGAGGTGTAGAGATTGATGGATTTAGAATTAAACCTAGACTGCCAGTGATGAATCTCGACCAACACTGCGGGAAGTATTTGACCTATAGAGACCTAATCGAGTGTGGCGATACGCAACGAGATACACAACTGACGAATATCCCCACGCAGCAGGCTTCGTTCGCAGTCCTTTATGAACTCGCACGACAAGCACTTGATCCAGTTATCGATTATTTTGGGATGATTCGATTAACTTATGGATTTTGTTCACATGCACTATCGAGAAAGATCCCAGGTGGAATTGCGCCGCGTCTAGATCAGCACAGTAGCTGTGAGCTCAATACTAAGGGGCAGGCAATTTGTGACCGAGGTGGGGCTGCAGTGGACTTTGTTATTGAAGATGAGGATATGCATGAGGTTGCTGTATGGATTATCGAGAATGTTCAATTCGATCGACTCTACTTCTATGGACCGAATCGGCCATTACATATCAGTGTCGGCCCCGAAAACAGCCGTGCAGTAGTGTCGATTAAGCAAAGTCAAAATGGTAAAAGGATTCCCCAAAATATGACTATTGAGAAGTTCAGAGAGTCTCGTCTCGACTTTTGATTCGAGAAAAAAGCTATGGCAATCCTTTACCCACCACAGTTTCCAAAAGCTCCAAACCCAGACGATCCAGAGTTTGTTGCCTATCAGTATTTAAAAACGTTACCAGATAACTACACAATCTTTTATTCAAAAAAGTTCAAAGGCACTGGTTCTTGGAAAGAAGAGGGTGAAGTTGATTTTGTGATATTTGATGGCTCTCGAACTCTACTGTGCATGGAGGTCAAAGGTGGGCAAATATCGTATGACGGTGAAGAGGACTGTTGGCGTCAGAATCACAAACTTTTAGTACCCCAACCTGATCTGCAAGCCCTTGAAGGTATGAAGGCACTGATCAACTATCTATATAGAGAAGGTAAAGAGCTCAATTTCGGCTGGGTACTAGGATTTCCTGATTGCTCATTACCGAATAATTTCCAACCACCATCAAGGATCCCGAGGCAGGTGATCATCGACCAACAGAAGTTTTCTAATATAGAGAATGCGATTGGAGACTCGGAAAAATACTATCGAGACCATTACCGAAAACCAGGTGTAAATTCAGTTGTAGCAAAGGCTTTGGTTTCTCGGCTCAAAGTGAGCGTTGAGTTTATTACCAAGGTCGGCGTACGAATCGCTAGAGACCACCAACAATTAATACAGATAACAGAGGATCAATTCCGAGTGCTTGAAGATTTGGAGTTGAATAATCGTGTTGTTGTACGGGGCTCTGCCGGAACTGGTAAGACGGTTTTGGCCACCGAATTTGCCCGGCGTCAGGCGGAAAGAAATCAGAATGTTTTATTGCTGTTTTTTAACCGACTAATTGCGAACTCGGTTAGACGTGGGTTTGATCGAGAGCTGTCGATTCAGTGTACTCGTTTTTTTAAGTTTGCTCGTAACCTTATAGATTTAGATGACCCAGAGTGGTGGACAAAAAACAACAGCAAAGATGACAAATTCTGGGAATATGAAGTGCCACTGCGATTGCTAGAAATACCCAAAGAGAATCTTCCTACGTTTGATACGATCATCGTAGATGAAGGCCAAGATTTTCGCTCGGAATGGTATGAGTTTCTTGACCAATTATTACAAGATTCTACCCGAGGACGTTTCGTAGTGTTCTATGACGAGGTGCAAGATTTGTTTGATCGTTGGATGGAGTTACCTTGGGACTACGCTAACGTTACCCGGAAACAACTAAGAGAGAATTGTCGCAATACTAAGTCCATAGTTGATTACGTCGGGAATCATTATCCGACAGACATGACTCCATCTCCTTTATCTCCAGAAGGAGTAAAAGTGGTCGAGAAGACATTACCCAGTCCAGAACAAGCTAGATTAGTATTTGTCGAGGATATGCTGGGTTTGTTGTCACAAGATGTGAAGCCGGGTGAGATTGTGGTGCTCTTGAATAGGCCAAAAAAGGAATCGTTCATGTCTGAAGTCAGATCAATAGGACGACACAAGTTCGAATCGATTGGTCAGTATTACAATGAGCGTTCAAAATCGATCCAGTTTACTACCCTCAAAATGTTTAAAGGGCTCGAAGCCAATGTCGTATGCTTGTTTTTGGATAAAGAGACGGACAAGAACCAAGCATCAGAACTTATTTATATGGAGGGAACCAGGGCAAGGACCCTTTTATATGTTTATGTTTTAGACTTTCAGAAATTATCTTAGGTATTAGTATGGCTTTCGATCGAAATAATTTTAGGAGTAATTATTCAACCGACGATTCGTCTTTGTTAGACGATTTCTATATACCAACATTAAAGTCTGCTGTCAGGTACGATCGAGCTGTTGGTTATTTTTCAGCAGGAATACTGAGTTACGCCTTACAAGGTTTAGCCGGATTTGCGGAAAACAAAGGTGTGATGCGTCTCATAATTGGAGATGAATTGGATGAATCGGAATACAACGCTATTAAGAATGGTGAAGCAAACGAAGATTATCAATTGCGACTGCAAGACCGCTTGCGTACTCTTCTTGAAGAGCATCATGGACCCTTATTTGACTATCGCCTGGACATATTAAGTTGGATGGTTAGAGCTAACGCGTTAACCATACGTTTAGCAGTCCGACCTAAAGGTATATACCACGAAAAAATTGGAATTCTTACGGACAAACTAGAAGACTGTGTCGTATTTCAAGGTTCAGCTAATGAGACTCCAAATGCGTTGAGACCTGATTTTAATTGTGAATCAATTTCAGTCTATCCGAGCTGGAAACCGGAGATATTCGATGAATATGGGCGATGGTATCGAGAACGATTTGAGCGGTTATGGAATAGAGAAATGGCGGGCAGCTATATTCTTGATCTACCGTCCGAATTATATGACCTTATACGCCAGCGTTATCAAGGTGAAACTGCCCCTCGTGGTAATGAATCTGATTTGTACAGGCAGTTGCTGAATTTTGAGACGGATGCAAACAGACCAAGGATACCAGAGCACCTAAATAATGAGCCATATGTTTTAGGAAAGCATCAGGAAGAAGCAATACAGGAGTGGTCAGGAGCAGGCTATAAAGGTATTTTTGCATTGGCAACGGGGGCTGGAAAAACAATTACCGCTCTTCATGCGGCAGTTCGAGTTTATGAAGCTCTTAGTAAGAGAAGCAATAAGAATACCTGTCTAATAATATCGGTTCCTTATCAAGTCTTAGGAGATCAATGGAGTGATGTAGCGCGCTTATTTAATATTAATGTAATTCAATGCTATAGGTCGCGAACAATCTGGTACCAAGAGTTACGGAGGCAAATTAGTAATTTCAATTTATTTCAAGATTCCAAGTTACTTGCTATTGTTGTTGTCCATAGAACATTGATGTCTGACGGTTTCCAGGAACTAATCAGTACACTCAATAAAAGCCAAGTATTGTTCGTGGGGGATGAGTGCCATCACGATCACACAAGGATATCTAAACTGCCCAACGTGAATATGAGAATTGGCCTGTCTGCAACTCCGTGGGGTAGCAACGAGCATGAACGAAGGCAGTTGTTAACTAGTTACTACGGAGATGTGGTTGCTAGATATACAATCGATCGAGCCCTGTCCGATGGTGTTCTATCTCCGTATGATTACTATTTCTATTTATGCCCTATGGATTCAGAAGAATGGGATGAATATCAAACGCTACAGAGAGAAATTGGCGCATTGTTGTCTATCAAAGAAAACGGTGGGAAGATAAATGAGTCATTACTGCAAATTAAATATGGTGCTAGGGCTCGTCTGCTTGGTTCTATAAGATCCAAATTTGAAAAGCTTCAATCGGTAGTGGAGTCGCTGCCTCGCTCAACACAAAATCTATTTTACTGTGGTGCCGGTTCTGATGATTCAGAAGAAGGCTCACGACCAATCAGAGACATTAACCGTATAACACAGCTTCTACATGATATTGGCTGGGCCACATCAAAATTTACTGCTGATGAAGGGGTGCGTGAAAGAAAAGAAATATTGGCAGAATTCCAAGGCGGTCATATAAATGGTATGGTCGCAATTAGAGTCCTAGATGAAGGAATAGATATTCCTAGTTGTAGTCAGTCGTTTCTAATCGCAAGTTCAAGGTCCGAACGACAGTATATTCAAAGACGTGGACGAGTCTTAAGGAAGTCGAAAACTAGCACCTACTCTGTTATTCATGACTTTGTTGTAATACCTGATTCCGCTATTGATAATGCTGCTAGCCGTTCTTTGGTTCATTCTGAATTAAAAAGAGTATATGAGTTTGTACGAGTCGCAAGAAATCACGAAAAAATGATTGCAGCAGCAACTGATGTTGCAACTACATGGGGATTAACGATGAGTGATATTATTGAAGAAGCGCAGATTTACATTGAGGGGAACACTTGAAATGTCTAATCAGGAAATACGCCGAGTAGTTGATAAAGCAATTGCTAATCCTGACTCAGTTAATGATGAAGACCTTGCAGTGTTTGACGTTATTCTTAACGATTTAACAAAAACCGCAAAGAAACATCATCTAAAAGAGAGGCAAAATGATGTAGGTAGGCGCCAGGAGATTAATACCTATCTTGACAAGATTTACAAGGATTTAGACTAAAGAGATGGACCAATGAAGCTAGCGAAGTTGAAGCTATGGAACTTTCGCCAATTTTATGGTGAACAGGAGCTTGAATTTTCGACGGATAAAGACAAACACATCACACTTATTCATGGTGAGAACACAGTCGGTAAGTCAACTATTCTTAATGCAGTAATGTGGTGTCTATATGGTCGTTGTCTTCCAAATTATGATCTACAGGAGGATCTCGTCAATCACCACGCTAAGAATTCTGGCCGTAGGACGTGTGAAGTGACGCTTGAGTTTATCTGGGAAGAACAACTGTATTCCGCCAGACGAGTTTTTAACGGTGACGGAAACTCAACAATGAAGCTACACCGCATCGAAGACGGGAACTATCGAAGTATCGAAAGAGAAAAAGCACTCATTAATCAAATCGTACCTGAAGATATGGCGGAATATTTTTTCTTTGAAGGGGAGGGTCTTGGAAGATTAGGTACATTAGGCGCTCAGAGAGATGCTCGTGAAGCAATTCGTACGATACTTGGTTTTCGATATGCTCAGACCGTGATTGATGACTTAGGACGGTCAGAGCGAAAGCTCATAACTGAGATAAGAAAGAGAAACAAAGATATTGGCATTGACGTCGAAGACGCGAACGATTTAGAAGGATACCAACAAGCAATAATCGATTTGGAAGATGAACTTCCAACGCTTGAACAAACGGCAAAGACCGAAAGGAAGCTGTATGACAAAGTGGTCCAAGAAATTAAATCGAGTGGGTACGAGGAAGCAGAAATTGCTCAGCGTGCCATCGAGAAGATAGAGAGCGATTCAAATAGAAATAATTTAGATATTAATTCAGTTTTGAAAGAGAGGCAGCAGTTAATAGGAAACTATGGCTGGGCTGTATTTGGATCAGTTCTTGCGGAAAAGACGCTTAACTTCATTGACGAAAGCGCAGTAAGGGGCCGTATCCCTGCGAATTTCACTGACAGATTGGTGGAGGACATAATCGAAGATGAAGAATGTATCTGTGGGCGTGAGGTCAAATTAAACACAGCTGCCTATGACACAATTCAATCTCTACGTGGTACAGGAAGCACAAACTTGATTGACGAGAGATTAGCAAAAGCACGTGCTCAGTCTGAAAAATCTAAAGGAATGTTCCGAGAATTTCTTGAGAGGGCAAAACAGACGGAAGAACGGTTAAGTAATCTGCAGGAGAAACAAACGGAGTACAAACAGTTACTGGCTGAACAAAAAGTGGTTCTTGACAGTATTACACAAACCGATATCCAAGCCCTCAACAAGAACAAAGAAAGCATTTACGTAAGGTTAAGTGAGGTAGAAACTAAGATTAGAACTAATAAAGGACGCAAAAAGGCCTATGGAGACGAGGTAGACAAGCTTAATCGTAAGATTCGACAAAATAAATCAAGAAGTAAAGTCGTCGAACGTATGCAAAGATATGAAATGTTCCTTCAGCTTTTGAAACGTAGATGTGAATCTCGCTTGGCAAAGTTCGAAGCGGACGCTATCGATGATTTGCAAACATCTAATAGTCAAATATTGAGTGAAATATCTAGACAAGACTTACGTTTAGTCGTTGAGGATGATTTTTCTTTTCGCTACATTGATGAAAACGAACAGGAGATTGGTAAAAGCGATGGGGAACGTTTATTGGTCAACTTAGTCTTTGTTTCTTGTTTGATTAATTTTGCTCGCGAGCGAGTCAAATCAGAAGACGAATTTGTGATAAAGGGTACTATCGCGCCATTCTTGATTGATGCACCATTCGGTAACCTGGACGTGTCTTACAAGGCTAGGGTTGCAAGTTACTTACCGGGTAGCACTGATCAGTTAATTTTTCTCCTTTCGTCTAGTCATTGGAAGGGTGATGTCGATGATCTAATTAAGGACCAAATCGGTAAGGAATATATTCTGATAAACCATCAAACCATGCCGGAAGGTTCTCGACCAGGCGATTACCTCGAAATAGGATCTACAAGCTATAAGCTCTCAGAGTACGGGGCACCCGTTAGATGCACAAAAATAGAAGAAATTGACCGCGAGCAAACTTAACGCATGGCTACAATATTTCTTCCGAACGAATACAAAGCAGTTGCGCAGTCACTGTGTGACAATAAGCTCGAATCTACAGGAACATCGTCATTATCCAGTTATATGGAGTTGGCTTGCCTTGCAGCCATGGTAGCTTATTCGGAAAATGGTAATGAGTTAGAAGCGGACTCATTTGACAATGGGAACGAGATACCTAGCAGAATATTCGAGGGCAATCAAAGAGACGGCATTGTGTATCTTCTTGCGCTTCAGCTGGAAAAAGATGGTGAAATATTACGTGATGGTAGAGAAAATGATTGTTGGAAAATTGCCGAGAGATACGCGGCGGCTGGCATGAAAATATTAGATGAGTGGTTGGAGAATAATCCGAGTGATCCAGATGGCGTTGAAACAATTTTGTACAATATGAAGCGAGTGGCGAATAGATTGAGCGATGAAGAAGAAAGTGAGTCACCGATCAAGATCGAAATTTGATCACCGCTAGTTCATGGCGATATGGTTTTTATTAATCCGTTAAGCGATTTAACTGCCCTCATATAGGCCAAACCATTTTCGATGTGACTGACCAAAGCTAGGCTTAGCTCTTCCGAACTAGCTGCATTAGAATCCTCTAGTAATAACAACTCATAAAGCTGTGCGTGTTCCCCAAGAAGCGTTCCAAGATTAATCTCTAATCCATCACTTTGTGGTGTAAGCTGTCGAAAATCAAAATCCGACTTTAATGACAGTGAGAATGCTATACGAGCAAGGATATTCGGAGTGATCCCGCTTTTTGCTTTCAGCGATGTCAATTGCTCAGAAGATGCCTGAGACAGTCGGATCCTGTTGGGTAGACTAGGCGGCGCGTTCATTGCGTTCCAATCGCCAAAAGTAGCCGTACTCGGCGCTCGTACAGCATTCCGCTTCATCGTAGTTCAGGTGGTAGGCGTGTGAAATATCTGGGCTTAATTTATTAAAAAATCCCTCATCAACTTCGGTGTCCGTAGATAGAATTACGACTTGATGACTAGCGCTTGGAAAGTAGTGCTCGGCTAGTCGGCCTCGGTGTTTAGAATCTAACCGACCTAAAGGCGTATCGATGATTGTGGGTAGTTTTCGTCCGGATGTTTTTGTCATAGCTTCGAGTATTGCAAATGCATACATTTGCCGTTCTCCAGCGGAAAGTTCTGATTTGTCGAATTGGTTATTATCCCGATCAAAGAGAGTAACTTTAAGTGTCTCCGGATCAATTTTTGCGGACTGAATTAGCTGTTTTTTACGCACCAAGCGTTGTAGAGACTCTGTAAGATTAGTCTCAAGCTCTTTAATTCGACGTGCGGTTGATTCATAAATAAAGTCTTTTAGAAGTGCTCGCGTTCCAACTCCGTATTCAACAACTTGTGTATCGCGTTTATTGCTATTACGTTCCTTGCCCAACTGTTTGATCTGACGCACTAGGTCAATACTGTTTTGAATGAGTTTGCGCTTATTATCTAAACTGTGGGTGATTTGTCGTCGAAGATCGCCTCGCTTATCGGCTAACTCAGCTAGCAAATTAAAATCATTTTTGAGTGCACTATTACTGTCATCCTGGGGAGCGCGTCTAAGTTTCGCTTCTAGCGCTTCCCAATTAGATGACAACATTTTAAGCTGCTCTCGGTGTGTGAAAAGAAGCTCTGCAGATTTGGGTATAGTTTCACTAGACCAATGACGCAGTTTTTCTAGCTGTTGCACGGTGAGTTCTAGGGAATCAATAATTTCAGTGTTTGCACTGTTTGTTTCAGCTAGCAGGTCGCCAAAAGAAGATTCAATCGCCGATTCGAGCGTTGGATCACTTGATGTCTTAGTTAGCGCTTGCCTTAATCGATCAAGCCTTAGAGATACATCCTGTTTAAGTTCATTGTGTCTCTGAGAGGATTGGATAGTCGTGAGTTTGTCGACCAACACCTTGATCTTGTCTTGAACAATGACGAGAGGCAGGGCGCCAGCGAGTAACTGACGAACTTGCTCCTCTGAGTTGCGCTGGGATTCCTCGATTTCTGCTTGTTTGATCTCACTATCTTTACGACTCTGAGCCCAAGTGCCACCGGTTTCCTCTATGGATTGCTTAATCTGTAAGATGTTTGCATCAACCTCGATAAGTTGCTTCTTCAGTTCGTCGACTTCTTGAGTGACATTTTCAGTCTCCATAGCTAAGGAAGGCTGCTGCTTTTCAAGTATGGCCAGTTGTTCTTGCTGATTCTCGGAGCGGTTAACAGAAGTGGTTTTTCGAATTAATGTGGCTAGATCTCTATTCAAATAATCCAGCATATCGAAACCCATGAGTTTTCGAAATGCATGTTGTAGGACTTTTCCAGTTTGGTCTTCAGCCAGATCTGCAACTTTCTCACCGTCGAAGAAGAATAGTTCGGACAGTCCGATTGGGATCAGTTCATTTAGAAATGTTTGGCACTGTTCTCTAGAGAATTCCCGCAATGTCTTACCGTTTTCTTCAATGGAAAGAAATTCCTCTATGCCTTTCGGTGTCTGATTCCATGACCGTTTAACGACGTAGTTGCAAATTTCAGCATCTCGAGAGTATGAAAAAGCCAGTTGGATCCAACTGCTCGCAGATTGGACGATGCTACTGGGACTTCTATGGATGCAGTCTTCTAAAAACTGTTCATAGCTCTTTTGTGTGGGAACAGGTTGAAGTGACTGGCGCCCGTAGAGTCCTAAGCGAACAGCAGTCAGTAGGGTAGTCTTTCCTGCCCCATTAAGGCCGCCAAACAAAATAATCGGACGTTGTTGGCCATGCTTAATTCTTGGAGATAAGTCGAACTCATGTAGACCTCGAAAGGTTCGAAAATCATATACAGAAAGACTTGAAATAATCATTATTGCGTGGTCGAATGTTCGGATATTTCTTGCTTGGCCAACGAGTATTCAATCTCTAATTCTTCAAGCTGTTCGTCATATCCCATGTGTTCTTCAACGGAGATACGTTTGTTGTCTAATTGTTCAACGCCTCCCCAATCTCGAGAGAGAATTTCTGTAAGTCGATCTATTAAACCTCGCCGATGGGTAAGTCCACTCATCGCAGTCTCCAACTCAATGAGTTTGATAACAACTTCAGGTGGAACTTTGTGCTTTTTTTCTAGCTCGGTTAGAAGGTCAATATCAGCACTGTTTAGTGAGCCTGTGTCATTTTCAACCCAGTTGAGTGTATGACCAAAAACTGTCTCATAGAGAGCGGGCAGTGAATCCTCCCAGTCAGGTTCATTGGGATCATGAATCCATTCCTTTCTAATCTTATGAAGTTCGGGTTCAGTAATTAAAGTGATGTCTTTTCCAGCTGCTTGAAGATCGCGCTGTATCTCAAGAAGCGTTTTAAGGAACTGTTTTCGATATCGCATCCAATAAGGGCCTGGAATATGTTTTAGTTCTGATTTCCCGTCTTTGTCCACACGGCCTCGCAGGAATGTGACTTGACCGGTTCGCCGTTTGTAGTTTCGGTATTCTTTCTTTTTCTCTGGTTGCGTGGTTTCAGCGAGTAAGTTGCGAAATTTTTGTAATGGTTCTAGCCATGTTTCACCAGTATTGATAAGTCCTTCCATTGCTCGGTCTTTTTGGACGACGGTACACACCCAACAACCGAAGCGAGAGTTGCCACAGCTCGGCGTGTTAGTGTCAATAACGAGAGGGCACTCACCTGCGTTTGATCCTTTATAAAGTTCAAATAGTCTATCGTTCGTACCACCCCATGGCCTTGGTGCGGTTAACAAAAGATCCCAAACGTCGTCGTGAGTCCAGTCAGCAATGGGCGAATAAATATAGGCGTTTGGAAGCGTGGTATGGCGCGAGAGTAGCGAACCTTCTATACGGTGTTTCTTTATCACTTGAGCGCGAGAGGCACTTTCTTGGGACCTTGACCCAAGAATGACGACAACCTCGCCAAAATCGGCTACCTTTTCAAGAATAAAATCACTAACGGGGTCGATCTTCATCCGTTCAGTACACCAGCGGAACTGTTTAGTAGGTGCCGGGTAGCCTTTGCCTAGGAGATTGACCCAAAACGTCTCGGATGTTTTGGGATGGACAAGATGGCAACTCACTGGGAGCTCGCTCTCTATGGCGCATTTGTTAACGGTCTCTAAAGTGCTAGTGATTAGATCTACGACCAGTGGCGTTTCTACTAAAGTATCTGAAGAGATTACAAATACGGGTTTAGTACGCTGTTCGGGTGATAGGTTTGAGAGTGCAAAATAGACGAGCTGTAGGATTACCGTGCTGTCTTTGCCACCGCTATAACCAACCACCCAAGGTCGATTATCCATCAGATAAACATCTTGTATCTCTTTAATGAGGTCTGCGATTGGTCGATGCGCCATATGGGCAACTTCAACTAAGTCCCCAAATCCATCGAATGCTAAGTGTGTGTCTGTGCTCACCCTATTTTGTTCTCCAGTGCTTGTTCTTCTCCCGTAAGATCTATACCAAGTGCCCGTTTAATCACGTTGCCAGTGAGTAAAATATTTGAGCGTGCCTTGCTGATACGGCCATGTATCATGGCGCGACCTTCCCAAAGATCAGTATTTGATCGGTCCCAATCGACGGTCGGTAACTTCTTTAATGTATGCTTCCAGTTCTTTGGATCCGTCGCCAACAAGTAGGCGCCTACATTCCCGAGTGCATGTAACACGATGCCATGGGTATGGATGAATTGCTGGCGTAATTCAGATGCGACTACCTTTTTTTCTCGAACTAAGATCCAGTCCGGCATATTCTGACCAACGTGCTTCCAAAACTCAGCAGCAAGCTTAGATTCATTCTCAGAAATTGTATCTTTTACACCCTTTTGAAGTAGAGCCCGGCTAGCGTATTTAATTCCACTTAGCGTAAACAATTTATTACTACGCATAGGAATGCTAGATTTTTCTAGTTCAGTAAGTCCAACATAAGGTTCTACTGACATTGCAATGTAACGTGCTAATTCTGATGCGGGATCTCTGTGGTCATATAAAGCACCTAAGGAGGTACTTGGCCGAATAGCGTATTTATTTAAGTCAGCAAACATTTGCTGACTTCGTTTAAGGCCCTGGTCTAGAAAAAATAGAATTGGAATGTTCTCTTGCCCGAATTCAGGTCTTTGCTTTATAGCCTCTTCTATTGCGGCTCTTCTGTGTTGACCGTCATTAATTAGAATCTGTACATCCATGGGTATGTTCAGCATGCCTATATTGGCTTCCGCCCCCTTGTCGGACGTCGACTCAAAGCTGACGCGACCGTCGATAGAGGCGGTTAATGCTGAAAGTATGTAACTGTCGGGGTTTTCGATGAGGTAATCACTGATCTCCGGGATTCGAGAACGGTTTAGTGTGCGTTGCGCACGAAGCTGGGGTGGTACCTCTTCCTCATCGTAGTTCAAAATTTTGGGCACGACCCGTGCTGGGCACATAGCGATATAGAACGGTTGTCCCGCCTGCATTCCACGGACCGCAGGAAAGGTATAGGAATATCCGGGTTCGTTTATCACGATAAAAGAGCTCTCTATGGAGATGTTTGTTTAATTAATACCTGTACGTTAAAAAATAACATACATGAGAAATAATTACAAATACTGTTTATCTAATATTAATATGTAGGATTACAATTCTGTTATAAATCACTTAGATCCTAAGGAAATACTTCTTATTAGCTAGCTTGGTTTGGTGTCGCCAATAGAGGCAAAGAAGGTCTGTCAGCGAATTGACAGGTTGGGGCAGTGAATTCACATAACGCAGTTATTAACTGTTCCCCTTAAACTGATAAGGTGGTCAGGGTATTTAGGTCACCAGGGGCTAGTCATGACAATAGCTGAAGCGGCCGCGGCCGTCCTCCGAGATGCAGACGGGCCCATGCATGTCCGAAATATTTACGCCCAAATTGCGAATCGTATGCTGTTCGAGTTCAAGGCCAAGGATCCGATCGCAGTTGTTTCGACGGTCCTACGAAAGGGTGCACAGTTTGAGAAAACGGCACCTGGCACCTTCGAGTTGCTCGATAGCCATTTGGAGATAGTACCTCTGGACTGCAACTACATTCCGTCCGACGATGCCGTATCAGATGCTTTGAAGAAATTAGGTGCCGAGACCTCCAAGGGAGAAGAATGCGGCTCATGGTCGCACGACTATGTCCAAGTCATTGGTCTATTTGACTCGGAAGGGCAAGAAATGACCTGTCCCTCATGTGGGCTGAAAGAGGTACTTGATTACTCGGCTGTTTCCGCACTTAGTGAAATGCTTTACGCAGACCCTGCGGATAGACTCGAATTGACTATGGTGTGCTGCGGTTCGGTTGCCATGGCTTCATCGGTAGATTTTGGTGATAGCCTTAAGTTTGCCCGGTTTGGAATCACGGTTACACCCAGGAGTAGTAAGTTGGGTAACACTACACTAAGGGAATTGGGTGAAATACTTGGTTGTCCGGTTACGCAGATTCTTCATATACACGAATGAAATTTTCTTTGTCCAATCAGTGTTAAGCGTTCCTGATCTCCCCTTATTCGAGCACAATACAGTTAATTTCAATCAGCTTAGTCTGTAGTAGGTGGAAGCTGTTTAGTTGTGCACGAAACTGCCATCTCAACACCACTAAAAAACGTCAATCAGAGCTTGTATTTTGTTATAATTCACCCACGCGCCGATTTGAGTTTCTCAGCTTGCAGGCGCCCAAAGAAATTTTGCTAAAGCGGGAGACCTCCCCAGGCTCGGGGCGGACCTTCTCCTCAACAACCGGGCCCGGACTGATCGATGAATACAACTCCTGAGCGCATTACGCGTTACTTCTGTGTGGCCTTCGCGGCACACCGAAAGCGTACGTAACTCACAGTGCAAACCGCCTTGCGGTAACACCGGCCTTGTCCGGTGACAGGACCCGTACGCCCGTGATCTGGGCGGGGTCCCAGAAGCCCTCGTGGACCGTGACGCGACAAGGGCACTTATCAAAGCACGGAGGGAGCTCTGGATTCTCGACATTCTATCTCCGACCCCGGGTATCGACCGGCTCGAACCGGCGCGATCCGTGGGTCCCTCCCTGTCCGTGAGGCGGGGAGTTGATTATGAAATCACTATGTCAAAACCAGAATTCTCGTCTCTGTTGAAGCGACGGAATTCCGGATCAATCTTCAATAATCGGAGAAAAGAATGACTGTAAACAACATGTTCAATGTCAGATTCCAGATGACCAACAAGCAAACTGATGACGAATTAAAGGCCCGGTTCATGTGCCGGTTTCCCAAGGCGATGACGCGGGCTTATTCAGGAAACCAGCCGTTCAACGACTACACATTGTCAAGGCTCTTCCAGGTCGAAACTGAGGACCCGCGAGGCGCTGAATCGTTCAGTCTGGACCTGGGACAGGCGCTCGGTACAAACACCGACGTTGGTGTGCCGGTAGATCGGGACTGGTGGGATGATTATGCCGAATCGAATAACGAGCCAAGCATCGATCAGGTGAACGCGCTCGCTGCCCTGGTTTTTGACCCGGTAGCGGTATCTCCCGATCACATTCGCTGGCTCAATTTATCCTTGCTGTGCAGGCGCCTTGAAGCCACCAGTCAATCCCATGAGGCTTTCAGAATGGGTTTCAGACGCTACCTGGCCATGTCTGAGACAGAGGTGAGAATCGACGTATACCGGTGGCTTTCGAATTTCTACTTCAAGAAGGCTGCACACACTCTGCCCCGCCCGGCGTCGCCATGGGCCTGGGACTACCGGGAGGAATTCAAGTTCGATTATGAACGCTTCGTGGCGGGAGACCCGAAACAGGCCGAGGGGCCATTTTCCGAGAATTCCAGGCTTTTCCGTGCACTTTGGGTCGGTCCCGTGGCCGTGTCAAAACTGATGCGAAACCTGCAATCCAAGACCGGACAACTGGAAAACGCGTTGGCCGATACGGCCAATATCGGTAAATACAATCTCCAGTCTGATGAGACCCGGAATCCTGTAACGCAGGACGATCTCGCAGCACTTAAAGACACCTGTGTTTCGTTTCAGCAAGAAATTCGGTCCCAGTTTCCCGAATGCTGGATCAATTCGATCCGGGAAGAAAAGATCCTCGACGCCCTGGATGTTCGTTTCTGGGTGGAAACGGAATCAGCAGTGGATTTTCTTTCCAAGGCTTTCCTTACCCGATATCCCGACGTGCGTATCGAAAAGAAAGTGGGCTACCGCAGAGACGTGAAGACCTACGCCCTGGCCTTTCTTGTGCAGAGGAATCCGAGCAATCAGGACGATTGGGAAAAACTGACCGAATTTACAACCGAACTCAGAGAAGAGCTGCCGATCTCTTCCCTGTGCGATGGCATCGCCACGCCGGTTCATTCAGGGGACTGGGACCGGTCCTGTGACGGTATCGCTGATTTCTCGGAAACCAATATGATCTGGGAAACGGCGAAGCTGGCATATGACCCGCACGCAGCGCCGATCGATGGATTACGTGCGGTCCTGATCTACGATGTCCTGGTCAACCACGAGAAAGATCGATTCGAATCGATCAAACAGATCGGTTCTGCGTCCGAGCAATACCTGCGAGCCGCAGGGCTTCAAATGATCAGCTACCACGCCGAACGCCAGTTGGATGATCCCCTGGAAGACCTGTTGGCTCGGGATCACCAGAGATTTGTCTTGAACGGCCGTCGACAGGCCCCAGGAGCATTTCTTCTCGAATCCGCAGTACTTAAGAAATCGGGCGTAACGCTTCGGCGGGCAATTCACCACATGGACGTCGAGATCCCGGAGGCACATTCCGAAAGTTTCTTTGATTTGGAACTGGATCTGTTTGGGGACCTGGAATCCGATGGATCGGATAACCACGATAGCTCAGGAGGTTACTAATGGAAGGAGAAGTGATTGAAGGTATCAATCTTGAATTCCGTCCGGACACATATTTCCCCGAATCCCGGGACCGGGCTCAGCTGCTTTCCAATATAAAGGGTCAGGCCCGCCGAGAAATGGTATCGCGTCAGCTGGATGAGGAAGGATTCACCTCGCTCGATACATTCATCGCCAGGCCGGAGCTAGATGATGACCAGAGGGCAGCCTGGGGGAGGGTGCATCCGTGGATGATGGGTGGAGAATTTCTGCCTGATTTTGAGAACGGAGAGGTTGAGATCGCCCGGGTCAGTCTTAAGTCAACCACCTTCGATCAGAAAAGCGTTCGGGCGAAGGGATACGGTGATGATATCCATCTGTCCGTTGCGGATGAGTATGGGACCGAGTATGAACTGCCGTTTAATAGAGTGACAAAACCCCTCTCTCTCGGTGAACTCATAGAGTTCCTCAACAGGACCGACCATCCTGACGATATCTACAGTGGCGGACTGGTATTCAGTCACTGGAATTTTCTGGATGATGAGCACTATCACCCGGCGGAGTGTGTCGACTTTGCAACCACTGAATCGGCATTTTATCCGGAGCTTGAAAGTTACTACCTGCAATATGGAAAAGTCTGGGTCACGAAGAAGATGGAATATCACATCGCGCAGATCATGGGTTGCGACATGACAGAGATAAGCGGCTTCCTTGAAAAACTTCATCCGGAGTGGACGCTTGAGCGTCTTTTTATGTTGGATGAAAACCTGTTCGAACTCCTCGAGAAGCGGCATGCTCTGACACCGGATGAGTTTGAAGACTTTGCACGACAGTCCTGAGAATTCCATGCGGTCGGATTGCACCTGAGGAACAAACATGAATCGTCTTCAGTTTCTTATCCGGGCTGCTGATGGCCGTAATCTGCTTTCTATCGGCCTGCTGCAGAAGCGGATGAATGAAATCGGGGGAAGCACTCGTGTAGAACTTTCCGGTATGCACAAATCCCGCCGGGCATCCTCGTGAACTACTGCCAGAAAATCAGCCGGACATACGGTCGTTTGATTCCGGCGGAATATCTGATCAAGGCAGTACGCTATCAGCAACCCCGTCCCGGGATCGTGACTGACAACCTGTTTCTGTCATGGGGACGTTTGATAGACAAGCTTCCCGAGCCCGATTTTAGGGTTGTTACGTTCGCGATAGGTCACGGTGATCGCGATTTTGCGTTCGCCCACTGGCTTCTGAGCGGACAGAAACACGAGGTGCTGGCGCGTCTGCGGCCGATGGCCGATATCGATCGGGTGCGAGGTTTCCACAAACTGCGAGGAATGACGGCGTTTGGTCGAGA
>Ga0315338_1001614_pt1 | contig 26946 bp, 19 predicted proteins | sample ASW8metaG_FD_204518 | JGI IMG/M metagenome (GOLD analysis project Ga0315338, IMG submission 204518) | Ammonia-oxidizing marine archaeal communities from Monterey Bay, California, United States - ASW #8 | ecosystem: Environmental > Aquatic > Marine > Coastal | place: USA: California | collected... | reverse complement strand
CAATAGTTTTTATCTCCAATCATAACCCCTATTTGGGCAACCTTGTCTATTTTCGACCAGACAAAAGAATGGGTTCCGATCTGTTTTCCTTCTTTTGTATAAACACCAAACACATAATTCCTTCTAGACTGATGGCCTCGAACATATTCCTTTAATGAATCTATTGTCTGACTATCCCCATCAACATCCAATGTTCGCGAAACCTCAGGGTCATGCAACCATGATAAATAGGTTTCTGTCACATCCTTTTCTGACATAGACCGCAAGATATAATTTTTTGTCTTTAGTTCGATAGTGATATTTTTCTCTTCAGATTTATTCATGGAAAGAGTCGTAGGAATATGCAGTCTTGCCCTCAACAACCCATCCGCCGGCGAATGGAATGTGTACCTTATTGACAAGTGATCGCCAGGCCTAACCCGAACACCGCCCACAGAAATTTCACTAATAATCAGCGCCCTACACCCGGCTATAACACGAATATCTTTATTGTTTAATATTGTTACTATTTTCCCATTTGAGAACGAGTGAAAAGATTGCTCCATATTTCCATCAATTCTACACTTTAAGATATGTATTTTTTTATCTCGATAGTAAGTAAAGGCTCCCGGATATGGAGAACTAAAACCGCGAACAAACCTTTCGATTAACTCAATATCCCAATCCCAATTTATTATTCCGTTGACCTCGGTATATAGTCTCGGGTAATAAAAGCTCTTGTCATTTTCTTGTTCTATGGCAGGAATTTTATTATCACCCATAATCAACCTTACAAACTTAGCAAGAATAATCTCACAATTATCCTTTTCAACCTTAAGGTAATCTAAAGGCTCAGGAAATTCTTTGTTTATTTTTGTTTTTTTCTGAACAACTACCGGCCCGCTATCTATACCTTCTTCGAGATAATGAATTGTATTTCCAACCTCATTTATTCCATGCAATATTCTCCATGTATTTAGCGCACCACCACGCTCATTCGGAAGATATGAATCATGCAGGTTAAATATTTTTCCGCCAAAGTAGTCAATAATCGGTTTTTTTATAATATTTCTACAATTAATTGATATCCCAATATTGGATTTATATTGGTCAAATAAAGAGATTGCTTCATCACAATTCACAGATTTCATTTTATAAAGATCACATAAGTCTTCCTGAGCTAAATCTTCAATTTGACTATATAAGCCGTACTGCTCTAACAACCTTTCATCCCGGTAATATTCTTCGTCCAACGAGACAATAACTAGTGGTTTTGGAAAACCATGTTCTCTTAGTTGCCTTATGAAAAAATCTGTTTGTATTATTTTTCCTAATACCGCAAATCTGCAATCAATTATATTGCTTTTGTTTTTCATATTTCACTCAAACCCATATTTATTTAAACCGGAAAAGTATACAAAAAAATTCCCATCGAGTCGTTTTCAGCTTATTTTTTTTAATAAAGTGGGGGGCCATTTTTTCGCGCTTAGTTTTTTAGGGAGGATTTTGTTTTACATAGTTCTGCGACATTATATCTGTTTACCTTGCCTCGGTCAGTTTTTGGAATCTCATTTAACAGGAACCATTTGCTCGGAACTTTTTCTTTCGACAATCGTTCTTTAATCCAATTTTTCAAAGATTCAAATTCAAGCTTTGAATCTTCATTTACCACAATGGCGACGCCAACTATTTCACCCGCTACCTCATCTTCAACACCAAAAGCGCAAGCTTCACGGATTATTTCGTTCGTCTCAAGTAGAATATCTATATCCTCAGGATTAACCTTCAATCCTCCTTTGTTGATTTCAAATTTTTTCCGACCCATCAAATGAAGGACGCCGTCGTTTAACTCTCCAATATCGCCTGTATAAAAATATCTTCCTTTTAGCACTTTTGCCGTCAAATCCGGCAAACCAAGGTAGCCATTCATAAGCGATGGAGATTGAATGAGAATTTCTCCTCTACCTTTATCGACAATCTTTCCATCATCGTTTAATACCATGGCACTCCCCCCCCACACCCGTCCAACCAATCCATCTTGAGGTGTGAACTCTTCGGCGGATGCACCGCTTATCCAATTTGCTGTTTCAGTTATGCCAAAAGTATTTACAACGTTTTTGATTCCTGACCAGGCTATCACTTTATTCCATAAATCAGATGACAGGGGAGCTGACCCTATGTGGATTCTCTTAAGCGTATTTTTTGCAGGTGATGCAATAGAGGTCTTTACTAAAATTTTCCACATTGTGGGAACACTGCTTATGAAGGTAACTTCAAAATCATCGATTACTTTTCCAAGTTTTACTATGTTTCGAATATCCAAAACGGGGTATATAATTAAATCTCCTCCCGCCAACAGTGCGGTCAAACAGTTTCCTATCAGACCATGGCCAAAATGCGTTGGTAGTGGACACAACGTGCTCTTTAAGGTGTCTTTCCCAATTACAAACTGATTCAATGAGACACGAGCCAGCAAACTTCGAAATGAATGCACAACTCCTTTTGGGGTTCCTGTGGTTCCAGATGTGAATAAAATAAGCGCATCATCATCAAGCGTCACATCTTTGGCAACTTCATTTTGATCAATTGTCTTTGGTTTTTGTTTGCTTTCCTGTTTTAAATTTATAATTTTTACACCACTATAATCCTCAAGTACTCGATCGCCATTGACCAGAATTGCAATTGGTTTTACAAAATCCACAATTTTTCTCAATTCAAAATCAGTTACATTAGGGTTCAGGCAAGCCGCGCATGCGCCAATTTCCCAGACAGCGAACAGGTCTATAAAAAACTCAGCGCTGTTGCCATGGGAAATTAAGATTTTGTCTCCCCTGCTAACTCCAAAGCTTTTTAATAAGTAAGCACGAATCGTCATCTCCTCAAAAATCTCTGCACCTGATACTTTTGTTTCTCCAAGGCGAGATATGGATCCTAATTGTGATTTAGAGAATTTCATACTATCGTCTATGAATTAATAGATACAAAATAAAAAATTTATTCTCATTAGAGTCTTTTTTTGAAATTTTTACTTAGAACTAAAGTTTGTTTTTAAATATTCAAAAACAGAACAGTGTGAGTTATTCAGATAAAACTCTAATCTCTTGAAATCATCTTCGATATCAAGCTCCCCTGTGTCCGGGGTTTCAAACCCCAACATTCTAGGCCCATAGCAGGATTTATATTTTAAAATGGTGCTGGATCTTACAATATCGACATATCCATTTCCGAAGTAGGCCGGAGCAAACTCCTGCCTGGGTAACGTATAATATTCCGGTCTAGGATCCAGAGGACAAAGTCCATGCAGGTAACCATCATGCATTCCAAACATTTTTCCAGGGTTTTCTGGAAACTCATGAATTGAAACCAGACTCGTTGCTTCTTTATTTTCAAGAATTGTTGTAACCGCTTTTTCAAGTATCTCGGATTCTCTCAAAGGGGTAGTAGGGCGGATCTGCACCCAATACTCTGGGGTGTAACCTTCGTTATCCCTAAACCAGTCAATCGCGTGTTGGAAAAATTCAATATCCTTTGACTCGTTCCTCGCAAACTCTGCCGGTCTCAAAAAAGGTATTTCTGCACCATATTGAGAAGCAATATCGGCTATTTCCTGGCTATCCGTGGATACAATTGACCTTTCTATATTTTTTGCTAACTGGCATACAGCCACTGAATAAGCAATTATGGGAAACCCACCCAGCTCCCGAATATTCTTTTTTGGTACAGCTTTAGAACCACCTCGGGCAGGGATGATCCCAATCACATCTGGCTTATTCAAACTAAGCTCCCTTTACTATTATAAATATAAATTATTAATTGGACACTGCGTTTCGTTCACGGAGCCCTTTAAAAACCGGTGCACCGGGAACACATTCCAGAAAATCCTCAATAGGTTTTCCACTATTTAAATAAGTTTTTATAACCCCACAAGTTTCATCAAAGGCATTAATGAGCAAATCCAAATCCTCCTTGCTATGTGAATAGGAAAGCATCAACACTCCAGAAAAACACAGGATTCCATTTTTAAACATCTCCTGTTGATACAATGAAGCCAGCTTGGGCTCCTGTATTCCATCATCTCCATGGGTATTGACCATCAACCGAACACTATAACCTGCCAGGGAAACATTTTTATATATGTCATGTTTTTTAATTACATCACTAAGTCCTTTTTCTATATATTCCCCTTTTTCCCAAATAGCTTCAACAACATCATTCTCTTTATAAAAATCAATATTGGCTGACGCGGCTGCCAAAGTCAGAGTTTCCGGAGCATAAGTGGATGAAAGAAATACTTTATCAAACTCATCCATATATTCAGCTTTACCAGCCAAAATACCTAATGGCATACCATTGGTCACTCCTTTTCCAAACGTAGACAAATCAGGTACCACCCCAAAATATTCTTGCGCACCCCCTAAGGCAAAGCGAAAACCTGATATCATTTCATCAAAAATCAGAAGCGCCCCATTTTGATGAGCAAGATCCTTAACCGCGTTTAGAAATTCTACTTGCGGGCAAGCAGAACAAGCTTTTCGGAATTCGCGTTTCATTTCTGTCCCTGAATAACTACAGCTTTGACGCTGGCCAATAACAGGCTCCATGATTATGGCAGCCACATTATCTTTATGATCATCAAACATCTTTTTTAACCCGTCCAGGTCGCCATATTCAAATATTTTTGTGAGATCCTTAACCGCCTGCGGAATGCCAGCATTACGGTCCGTTGTACCCACATACCAGTCATGAAAACCGTGGTACCCCCAGCAAAAAATCATATCCTTTCCTGTGACGTGCCTTGCCAAACGCACTGAGGCAGCACAAACGTCACTACCGTTTTTAGAAAACTTGACCCGCTCTGCACTGGGAATACAGCCAATCAGTTTTTCTGCGACTTCCACTTCAAGGGGATGCAACATGCTGTAAAGAATTCCATCCTCCATCTGCCGTTTGATCGCATCATTAATTACAGGGTGATTGTGCCCTATCGTAACAGGACCACATCCCATCACCATATCAACATATTCGTTTCCATCTACATCCCAAACATGGGAACCAAATTGTTTTAACAAGAACTTGGGAGCCGCACCATCAGGGAAAACACCCGGCGCGCGACTGAACGTGTTTGTTCCAGAAGCTATTGTTTGTTTTGCCCTTTTGTACAACTCATTGCTTTTTTTAATGCCTTTTTTTAAACCTAATTTATTTTCTGACATTTTCTTCCTTACAATCAATTTCCATAGAGATAAATGATTTTTTCTTTTAACCAATCCAACTGTTTCTTAAAAACTTCCAAACCTTCATCATCCCTGTATGCTTGCATGATGAAATGGCCCTTAAAGCCAATCTTTTTTAGTTCCTTAAAAAAAAGATCATAATTCCAATCCCCTGCCCCAAATATGACTGGGCCTCCTGAAAACTTTCGATCTTTAATATGGATGTCGCTCACCCTACCACCATAAGCTTTCAACTCTTCCTCCGCGTCATAACCCAAAGCAGCACTATTTCCCGTATCATAGTTTACGGTTACACGGTCAGACCTAAAATTTTCTAGCAAGGCTCTAAACAGTGATGGGTTTAGATCGGTCTCTAACGCCAAATTGATACCCTTTTCTTCAGCCTTTGGAATGGTTTCGGATAACTGTTCTTGAAAGCGCTGGCGTTTACCCTCATCCTGAATACTAGAATGATCCACGCAGGGAATAACAATATCTTTGATTTCCAATTCCCCTGCCGCTGTTATCAACTGACTCAATATCTCAAAACTTTGTTTAGCAAGCCCAGTGTCTTTAGCATGAAGGGGGGCTTCCATAAAATAGTCGGCGCAGACTGAAAGAACACGAACACCTGTCTGGGAAGTAAGGCTGAGAATTTCTTTTCGGCCCTCCGGGGTTAAAATCGGATTTATCTCGGCGTCATTATAGTCCAGTATAAACTCAATACAATCAAGACCCAGTTCCTCAGCAATGCGAAACTCATCTTGCCAGTAGCCAACTGGATGCGCCTGGTAACGGCCCTTGTATTTTGGCAACAAGCGCCCCTGCATCACCCCTATGGGGTTTTTTGTTAACCTGCCCATCTACACTAACACCCTTTTCTGTGATAAACCGGCTCACACTAGCTATTCGCAGTACATTAACATTATCCTATTTTGCCAAGACTATTCTCTTAGGAAAGGAGACGCGTACTCTATTACCGACAGATTTTCGAGGTATGCCTATACTAAAGACCCTTCAAAGCTTTAGTCAGCGACCACTCGTAATTTTTTACGCACAGCAAGTTCGGCGGCTGTAATTTTCTTGTTACCATCTCCCATAATTTCGGGTATCTTCCGCACAGTTTCGACGAAATTACGCAGAACATGAGTCTCAATTGATGCTGCCTGGTCGGAACCATACATGGCACGATCAAGAGTAATGTGCCGCTCCAATGAAGTTGCCCGCAATGCAATCGCTGTAGTACATATTTTGAGGAGCGAGCTTTCATGACCTGAATAGCCCACATCACAATCGTAACGCGCTCTAAGCATTGGAATGCAGTTTAAGTTAGCATCTTCCTCCGGCATCGGATATGTGCTGTTACAGTGCATAAGTTCGAAAGGGCAATTACCCTGCCGAAACAAGTTCACCGCCTCATCAATCTCGTCCAGTGTCGCCATACCTGTTGAAATAAAAGTCTTTTTTCCTTCTGAAATAATTTGACGTAATAAGGGTTTATGGCAAAGCATTGGCGAAGCAACCTTGTTAAAAGGAACGCCAAAATCACAAATGAATTTTTGGGAATCGAGATCCCAAGCCGATGCAGACCATGCAATACCACGCTCCTTGCAATATTTGTCAATCTCCTGATATTCCTCACGACCAAATTCCAAGCCCATTTTCTGTTCCCGCTGAGTCGTCCCCCAAGGGCTTTCACGCGGGCCATCTAGCATCTCTTTGGCATAAACTTTCTCCACGGTCCGCTTCTGAAACTTCACCGCATCGAAATCAGCATCAGCAGCCGCATCTATAAGTTGTTTAGCAATTTCCAAACTGCCATTATGGTTAATGCCGATTTCAGCAATCAAATATAAGCTCATCAATTTCCTCTTTAGTTAATAGGTTAATTCCAAGTAAAAGCTCTATAAAGGCTCGGACAAACCCATCTCCTCCCCGCTCGGGCAAAACAAGATGCGCTACTTCCCTCACCCTGCGATGAGCATCAGCTGGCGCTACCGCAAAGCCTGCGTGTCTCATTAAAGGAAGGTCATTGAGGTCGTTTCCCAAATAGATCAACCCTTCAAACGAATTCGGGTTCGAGGGGAATCGACTTACAAAATATTCTCGCATAAAGGACAGCTTATCACCTATGTTGTGCCGACAATCTAGTTTGAGTTTTTTGGCCCGTGCAACCACTACCGGGTTAGATTCTTTTGACAAGATAAAAAACTCAACGTTTATTTCTCTTTTCTTTTGGAAGGCTCGAACTATATCGAAAGCTAGTCCATCTCCCCTGTCACAACGCACACTTTCCCGCCCGTCCTGATCGATCCAGACCTTATTATCTGTGAACACCCCATCAAAATCGAACACAATAGTGTGAATGCAAGTCAAGTCCGGTAAGGTCTTAGGCAAGGGCCTGCTCCAAGGAAGTGCTAACTGTCAGCCTCTTTTTTACGATATTTACGAATAAGCTCATCACCATCAGCCACAGGATGGGTTAACAAATTGGAATTTTTTAAATCGTTTCAAAAAACTCATAGAAAAGTCTATATATTGAACATACGTAGAGGGGGCCTCTATAAATAACTTTACCCGCTTACTTGTTATTTTATATTTGCTAATAATCAGATGTTATAGCATTTCAAATAAAGTCCTACATCAAGTTTGATCCTGCTCCAGATACGCGATAAGAGTGTCACACTTGCCTATTGCTGCTAACGACGCGGCATAGGCTTCCGTGAGCGCAGGGGTGTCTATAAAGGACCATCGCTGATGACCCCCTGGAGTGTTACGACTCAACCAATACATATGATTTGAAAGCGGGTATCGTTGATACTGTTGAATGGATATCACTCGCAATCCTGCCTGCTCGGCAAGGCGGCGCAAGGTTTCGGTGTTGAATAAATAAAGATGTTGACTCCAAAAGGTAAATCTCTGAAAAGCCTCATTATCATAAAGCGTCAATAATACATCTTCAGAGCTGGGAACTTCAACCACCATACGCCCATTTTCTTTTAAATATCCTGACAATTTAATAAGCATTTCTCTAGGATCAGGCAGATGTTCGATCACATGGAAAGCGGTGATCAGGTCAAATTTTCCCTTAACTACTTCCAGTTTATCGTAAATTTTTATTTTATCATCCCAATAGTCACGAACACGGTATTCCGGTTCAATGCCTGCAACCTCTTCTGTTAGAGACCGGGCCTTGCTCAAAAAGCCCGCAGCTCCACAGCCAAAATCAAGTATTTTTTGATCAAACAAGGTGGCCTTAAGCATCTCGAAGCGCCGTTGGTCCTCCTGCTCAGTTTCCCGTAGCCAGGATTCGACAGATGGCAATCCATACCATGCCTGTCCATCCGTATAATGACCCACCTGAATGTGCCTGGTAGAACTTAGTGCCACCAAACTACAATTGGTACATTCAAGAATTTGTAAGGACGGATCATCACGCACTTCTCCCTTACGGTTTCTAAATTCTTGGTGGTTGCATATGTAACAGGTCCTCATAGGTTGAGCTTCGGGGATCAGGGCAGACTTATCACTTGACATTTTTTATACAACACCTTTCAAATAGGTTCTTTAAAAATATACTTGATTACCATACCCAACCGGGTGAAGCAACTACACCCCCGCCACATGGGCCATCTTCCTGAAACTTGCGCTAGAAACGAGCAGTTGTTCGTAAGTACCTTGTGCCACTATCCGTCCGTTTTCCAATTCTATAATAGTGTCACAATTCTTCACAGTAGTCAGCCGGTGGGCAATAATCAGAAGAGTGATATCATTCCCCACCCCTTCAATGGCCTCCATCACTGACTTTTCGGTCGTATTGTCGAGAGCGCTGGTGGCTTCATCAAACACTAGCAAATTGGCTTTTTTGTATAGAGCCCGGGCAATGCCTATGCGCTGGCGTTGGCCTCCTGAAAGACGAACGCCTCCTTCTCCAACCAAGGCATTGTAACCTTCGACTTTATTTTCAATAAAATCGGCGATCCGCGCTTGACGCGCTACCTCTTGAACCCTCTTCAAGTCAATTGCCTCAGGTGGAACCCCAAATGTAATATTTTCTGCCAAAGAAGAATCCGTCAGGTAAATGTTCTGAGGCACATGTCCAATCGTTTGCTGCCAAGCCCTAACGCGGTCACCACTTATGGATTGACCGTCTACCAGAAATTTACCCTCTGTGGGTTGCAGCAATCCCATAAGAAGATCTAACGTCGTGCTCTTTCCGCTTCCAGTGCTCCCCACAAAACCGACTCGTGCACCTTTGGAAATAGTAAAGTTAACTCCATCCAGCACCCATGGTCCATCACTGCTGTATCGAAATCGCACTTGTTCAAACTGGATAGTTTTCTGAAATGTCAGGCGTGCTGGAGCACGTTTAGCCTGGATTAACTCCGCCGGAAGCGGCTGATCTAAAAGTTCTACAATATCGGCCAGCGTAGCCTGAGTACTTATAATCATTGCCCAGGAATTATAGCCCTGCTGGAGAGCTGGTAGCAATCGTTGAGCGCCAAGCGCCAATGCACCAAGCACTGGCAAGGCTGCAGCAACCCCTCCCACCTTATGGCTAAGGCTGTAAGCCAGGCCAGCAATTAGTGACATGCCCAGTGCTTCCATTGCGAAACGTGGAAATCCTCTAATAAAGGCGTTGTTGCCTGTTGCTCGCCTAAATGGACGATCGGCCTTGCTGTATATATCACAGTAAACCGACTGGGTGCCATTGAGCAGCACATCGCGAATACTACCAAGACCTTCCTGCAACACTTTGACTATTTGTGGGTGTTCCCGGGCAATGCGCTTACCATTGCGTTTTAATCGATAGCGAACCAACCAGGTAATCAATCCATAGCTAATACCAAGGATGCCAGATGCAACAAAAGCTACAAACGGGTCAATGGCAATCAAGGTAACTGTTATAGCTACCAACAGAACTACTGAACTGATTAAACTAAGTACCGATAGCAACACACCGAATACTACACCGTCGACCTTGCCTGTAATACCGCTTATCACTTCACTACTGTTTCGAGTCACATGAACCTCATAGGGCTGATAAAGAGTTCGACGATACACCTCACTGCTGATCTCTATACCGCTGGCAATGGTAAACTGAGTGTTGACCCACAATAAAAAAATACGGATCGCTCCAGCCATCAGAGCTGTTACGGCAAAAGCAACTGTGAGAGGCAATACCAATTGATCGGGAGAGGTAATACCCCATGCACTTACAACATCCTCGATGATGGGTTGGTTGAATACTCTTTCAGGAGCAATGAGGACTCCCAGAAAAGGCAGGACAGCACCCAGGCTAACGATTTCAGAAAGCGCACTTACAAATATTAAACCTAATATAAGCCAAAATTGGAGCCGCCGGCGTAGATGCAAATGATACCAGAGACGTACCAACAATTTAATGATATCAATAGACAGAATGTTTGGGTTCAAAGGTAAAGCTCCTGCTAAATTAATTCGAGGTAATCAAGCTCCAGGTGGGTTGCATACACGCTACTACCAGCGATAAAACGAGGTTGTTGATAAGCATGAAAACAGCCAACTAATCTGGATATGTGGTTTTTGCGTTCATAGACGAATTTTCCATCGTAACCCGTTTGTTATGCTCATAAAAAATTTCTGCAATAATTAAGTCCTCTTGCGTATCAATATCCACGGCTAAGTAAGGACCTTTAATTTCTAATGGTAGAATACGATCTCCTGTCACCGAGTTCTTTTCCAGAACGGTTGAAGTCTTGATAAGGTCAAGAATAGCGTCATGGGCATATACTTTCGGCAGTTCCTGTCGGGGCATATTGTAAGATTCCTTCCCTTCAAGCTGAGCAAAAGGCTTAAGGTATTTTTCTTCCCATTTCCACATTTTATAAGGAGTATTCAGTGTTTCGCGAACCGCCCTAACACAATCAGCTTCTGGGTTTTCCTCCAACATTCTTAAGGCGCGCTCAATCAAGCCTGGCGGTCGCAAGGGAGTTGTCGGACGAAGTTGGACCAATAAATCTGGAGCAAAGTTTTCATTTTCCTTAAACCACTCAATCGCATGCAAAAAAACCGGCAAATCCCTTGTTTCATCTTGAGAAAATTTTGCTGGTCGAAGAAAAGGGACTTCTGCTCCATAGTCACGAGCTATGTCCGCAATTTGTGGATCATCTGTCGAAACTATGGTTCGCTTTACAGCAGGGCAATTTAAGGAGTATTCAATTGAGTGTGCAAGTAATGGCTTGCCCGCAAGAGGAGCAATATTTTTTCGAGGAAGCCCCTTAGAACCACCCCTAGCAGGAATGAGAGATACAGCTATAACCATGTCCAATGCCACCTAAAATATGCATGTTTATATTACCTACTTGAAGGCTTGTAAACATGGCTACCAGATTCTAACCACCTCATAGCCTAGATAACCTGTTTAAAGGAATCCGGGTTATTTTCTTCTCGATCATCAAATGTCGTTTGGCTGTAGTTAAAGCTAAAGTCACTTTCAATTCGCTTAATTTCTTCCGGGTCCAGCGCATCCATAGATTTTAATTTTCCTTTGAGAGCAGTATGGTTTCTGGCCCTGACTATTTTGATTAAACTAGCATTACCAAGGTTAAGTTCAAGCAAATGATCAAGCTTATAATGGTGATTACTATATTTATTTATTCCTACCCGTGGTAGGCTCAAAATTCATTCCCAAGAAAAATACACTCTTCCTGGCTGGAAAGTCTCTAATTGCTCACTAGACATAATGTTCTCTGAAATGCTCTTTAGTGAGTCGGACCATTGTTTCTACCAACGATTCTAAAATTGCAGAAGTCGCCCACCAGTTTGGTACGGAATTACCTTTTATGCGACCTGTTGCAATCGCCCAAGATGACACACTAGATTATCCTCTTATTCACCATGCTCTAGAATGCCCGCAAATCAACGAGGAGTTCAGGCTATATTTGGTGTTGGTTCAGACAAATTCGACCACGCTGATTTGTCCAGACGAACTGATTGATAGAGCTATCCAAACCATCAAGAAACATGAGCTGTCTGACTGTGTGCGTCACTTTCGTTTTCTTCTATAAGAGGAAGCGTGAAAGTGTTACCTTTTTTAACAAATGGGTTAGGCATAACACTCCATCCAGAACAATTCTTGCAAAGTGGCAATTCATCCCATTGACTATTTAGATGCAACTCTCGTATCTGCTGGGCTCGTTCTCCAGTCCAGACATCATGAACTGTTTTATCCTCTACAGAACCAAAAACCATTTCTTCATACCAGTCGGCGTAACAAGGGCCTAGGTTTCCGTTGTGAGTTAAAGTTGGATAGAGCCATAGGTAAGGGCAGGGATAACGATTGGCATCTGCATCCAATTTTGTCTCAAACTTATCTCCCCATTCATGAACATTATTGACTTGCATATCAATACCGCATTCTTCACAAAATGCCTCAAATGCATCTCTATGGGGAAGGTTTTCTTCAGTATCAAGGAACTGAGCACTGACAACCATATTCGAATTTATTTCCTTGCGGCGCTTTGACAAATAGCGGATATTAGCCATAACCTTTTGAAAGTGTTTATTATCCTCAATCCTTTCATAGATTTCTTCGTTAACTGTTTGCAGAGAGAAGATAATTTGATCAACCTCAGACATCAGTAGCTTTTCTGTTATTTTCTTGTTACACATTGAGCCATTGGTGTTGAGACAAATATAGGTCTGTTTGTTTTTTTCTTTGATGTATTTGAAAAAATCAAAGGCCTTAGGGTGAAGAAGTGCTTCTCCTCGGGCCCCCAATTGAACATACAAAGGATGATTTCCAATTTCGTCAAATGCTTTTTTGAATACTTTCTCGTCTATGTACTCAGGCGGATTGGGTTTCAAGACAATTGCACAGTAAGTACAATTGTAGTTGCAGTGTCCAGTTAAATTAAGAGAAAGTCCGCGCGGCAATTCTGCTTGATGGTAGACATTTTCGACCGGATCGATCTTTAGAATGCCTCGCGATATCATAGTGGCTTTCTTAATCAGATGAGCGTCATTTTTTTTGATTTTCGTTTTAGCTTTAAAGCCTTGCCGAACCTGATCTTGAATAATTTTGAGATCTTTTATTAAATCTTTGACGTCATCGTCATCTGTATTCCCCTTATCTAAAGGATTAGACTTGTTTTCCGTCATTATGGTCTCCTCAAGCAGTAGTGAGCTATAGCTCAAAGTAAGGTATTTATATTAATCCGCTAAATCATCAAATGTTGCCTGACTGTAATTAAAACTAAAATCATTCTCAATTCGCTTGATTCCGTCAGGATCCAACGCATTCTTAGATTTTAAATCGGCTTTGAGAGCAGTATGGTTCCTGGCCCCGCCCGTTTTAATTAAACTGGCATTATCCAATTTCAGTCCGATCATCAAATGTCGTTTGGCTGTAGTTAAAGCTAAAGTCACTTTCAATTCGCTTAATTTCTTCCGGGTCCAGCGCATCCATAGATTTTAATTTTCCTTTGAGAACCGTATGGTTCCTAGCCCCGCCTGTTTTGATTAAACTGGCATTATTTAAGTTTAGCTCAAGCAACTGATTAAGCTTTATGGCATTTTCTTTGATTTGCTGCATGATATCCTCGTCTGCCATTTTTGTCATATTTAGGCAGAAATCCTGACGTTCCGTGATTGAATCCAGGTAGGCATCTTCATCGGTAATGAATCCATGTGTTTTAGCATACTCATACATTTCAGTGTAAGGAAGGGGCATTAAAAAACCAATGCTGGGATAAATCCTGTTTTCCAGACATAGGTCAAAAGTTTCCTGTATCGTTTCCCGAGTTTCCTGGGGGTATCCAAAAACTACCGAGCAATAGGGCATGATGTCTGCTTCCCTCAAAATCTGTATTTGTTCTGCAAAATATTCCTTCTTTACATATTTTTTCATCATTTCAAGAATTTCTTCATTGGCCGATTCCAGAGAGAAATTCAGAGCTTTACATCCTGATGCTCGCAATTTTTTGGCAACTTCTAATCTTTTTTCATAGGAATATTTAGGTTTCCCAAAAAGATCCGTTCGCACAGAAGCATTCCAGTGAAACTGCAATCCAGAAGCTAAAATGGTATCTGCGAGCCGTTCAGCCTGAACCAGAGAAGCCAAGGTCAAATCATCATTAAAGTTAATATAGGTCGCACCATATTGAGCAATATTACGTTGTACTTCTTCAACAATAGCTTCTGGAGATCGATGGCGAAAAGGATCCTCCCAAAACACAAAATGACAAAATGTGCATCGAAAAGTGCACCCTCGCGAAGAACTTAGAGGGAATATGGTGGCTTTTTCTTCTTTAGGAAGTCCATAGGCACTATGTTGGTGCCGCTTCTGGTACTCGGAAACATTGACCACATTCCAATCAAGCATTGGAAGTTCATTAATATCACAGGCAGGTCTCCGTGGATTCTTAATGAGTTTTCTGCTGGAATCTCGATAGGCAATTCCAAGAATGTCATTTAGACTGCGGTCGTCTCGGAGAGCATCTAAGACCTCCACACAAGTCACTTCCCCTTCTCCAATAACCAATATATCTGCCGGGGCGTTTTGCATAAAAACATCTGGGCAGGAACCACCTACAGAATTTCCCACTACAATTTTTGTTGAAGGGTGCAGGCGTTTAATAGTTCGAGTCAGCCATTTAACCCACTTATACTGAGTTACAAGCGTTCCGTATAAAATCACATCATATTGTTGAGTTCTTATAAAATTCTCAACATACTCATCATCATGATCATGCAGATCCACATCTAAAAGATCAAAATCGTACCCTTTATGCTTCACATAGGTCATCACGCTGGAAAGCCCCAGGGGAAATATTTTCTTCTCGCTGTCGCGTCGTAAGGCAGGGTTGATAAATAATAACTTCATTATAAATTAAACTCGATTACCAAATGTTTAAGTTTAAAAAAATACAAATTATAACGCTGATCAGACAAATACTATGTTGCTATTAAACTGTTAAAGGTATCTGTTGAGCTTTCTCAAAATCCAAAGGGGTTTAGGCTGGTTCCTACTTTTTCCTTGCCATTTAGCGCAACTTTTAAGCTTTCTTCAACAGACTCAATACCATCTTTGAAAATCATATAATTCAGGCTGGTTTTAGCATCTGCCCCTTAAATTTTTATTTGGAGATTGTAGCATATTTTTACTACTGTATTGACAATTTTAAAACAGTTGGTTTACATCTATCATCACTAAGTCGACCATGCTGTATGGTTTGTTCCCTGATTTCTCCAAATTTTGTCTTAGTCTGTTTTCAGAACAAGTAGACTGGACAACCAACAAGTCAGGGGTTATGATTAAGCATTAGCAAGGCAAGCAAGGTAATATTCTGGTAGTGTATAGGCCGCTATTCTGAGTTAAAACAGTTGCCAGCAGAAAATATGAAAGAAATCTGGGTCCGTTAAAGTTAAGCTAGATTTTTTTCAACCACCGCAGTGGGAGGTTGACCCCAAAAAGTTTGTTTATTAAAACTGTGATGTGGAGTTTTAATAAATGTCAGAAATCACTGAGATCTTTTTGCTCATAACAACGGGAAATTAGGACCCTACTTTAGTAGGGCAGATTCCAATACTTTTTCCAAAATAATTAATAACCGGAGATTTTATTTGAGGGTTTTAAAAATTTCCATCGAAGATAATGAGTGGTTTCATTAGCCAATATTGTTTTGTGAGACTATCGACATTGATATACCGGTTGGTTTTTTAATCTCCGAAGCCATACTAAAACAAAATCAGAAAAATATATAATTCTTGTAGGCACAAAAGTAAGTCAGCAGTTTTTTCCTGCCTAAGATAATGCCTCTTTCGCAAAAAAATTCATTAACAAAATAACTATCTTGGACGAATTGAACAAAAGTACTAATTACAAGGCCAATAGCAAAGGCATTGTTTTGTTAACCGAGCTTTGCGGTTGGTCGTTTTTCCCCCTTTTATCCTCCTGCTTCAAATTAAGTCCGGTCGCTATTTATTATTGCAGAGCTTCCAATATTGGGTTAATGCTTGTAGCTATTCTAAAGTTTTTACGACTTGTTTCAGGAAACCCTAAAGAGGTGCCTATGTCTGAAATGCGCTTTGTGGGTACCTCGCATATCCGATTTTTGTTATTATTTATATCACTAAAAACCTGTCAAAAGAACCAGGACAAGCTCAATACTCAGATCAAAAAATTGCTACCCAAATTCGACCCTTATTTCAGGAAAGTTTGTGCCGCTGGGGTAATAAAGCAATGGGCAGATTGGCTAGAGACCTTGATGTTTCAGCAAAATTTTGCAAAAAAATTGGCTTTTGAATCAGGGTTGCCTGATAGCAAAGTAGTCTTAATTTCTCATACGGCTTTTTTATTGGATCTATTTAAAATAGATTCTAAATACCTCAACGAGGTAAAAATACTTAAGCAGTCGATTCAAGATAAAACACACCTGTATATGTGGGCACCCATCTTATACATTCTAGGTCAAATTCTGGAGGCATGTATCAAGCCTTTTATGATTTTTAAACCCGAAAAATTAGCCGCGCAAAAAGGAAAAGGTAGTATTGGTATTGCAGCGGCCTGGGGTTTCGAGGGAATCGGGGAAAACAAGCTTGACGATCTTTTTTGGTGGCGAAACTGCAAAATCCCTCCTGAAAGATTGACCTATATGTTCGAGCGGCTAGATTACCAACCTACCCAAGAACGTCTTGCTTCTCTAAAAAAGTTAGGAATTAATTCAATAGCCTTGAATAAAAACTATTCTGGTGATGCACCAGAGTCGATGATTAGACATAAAACACTTTCTTTAAAAGAAGGGTTGAAAAGGTTTTATAGCTATTCCAAAGTAATATTCAGAGGTGGGCTCAAGAATAGATTTTCCCGTTCAGTTTGTTCATGGGTTATTTGGCAACTATATCACTCTGATGAGCTTACAAAAATTTACAAAGAAGCCAATCTTAAGGCTTTGTTTCATTTCCAGGAAGTTGGCGCTGAATCCATTACGCTAGCGACCTTGACGAGCAAAACAGTACGCTTTGGGACCCACTGGTCGTGTCTTAACGCGGCCTACACTTCATCCTTCAGGTGCCATGAGGTTTACTTTGCTTGGGGAGCTCATGATTTAAAAATTATTCTTGATTCTGAGTCTCTTTCGAAAAACCTGCTGATCTCAGGTTCCTTCCTTAGCGAATATTCTAATGAAGAAGAGGTGCAAAAAGGGACCGAAGCTGTTCAGCTAATGAAAAATCGGGGGGCACGTTATACTTTAGCTCTATTTGATAACTCCATTGTCGACCCCAATTTTTATCGATTTTTTCTTGACTGGCTAATTAATGATCCTGCTCTAGGCGTTATTATTAAAAGCAAGGGAGGGCCTTGGGACAAGTTCAAAAAAGGAAGTTCAGGAAGGTTAGTCCAACAAGTAATTAATACTGGACGATTTCATGTAATGTCTTCTAATGCATCTCCTGCCGATGCGGGTTTATTATCAGATTTTTCTGTCGGCACAGAAAGCATTTCTGCCATTGCAGTAGCTGCTTTAAAGGGAGCGAAGGTTCTTTTTTTGGATTACGAGAAAATGGGACAAGGATTGCTCAAACCTTACGGGATTTTTCATTCTTTGGGACCTAAACGTTGTGTTTTCTCTGAGCCGGAAATTTTAAAGGAAGCTATTTTGGAATACATCAATAACCCAGAATCAAATCCCTACCTTGGAGATCCCTCTCCTATACTGGATAAAATTGACCCCTTCCGCGATGGCAAAGCCAGTCAGCGTATCGGGGAATATGTAGAGTGGTATTTAGAAGGGGTTGACCAGAATTTAAGCAAAGACGATTCCATCCGCAAAGCTACAGACAAGTACGCTGAAAAATGGGGTGAAGACAAAGTGATTCGTCGTAGTTGAATTTTTCATGTTGCTAAAGTTAGTGTCCCTTCAAAATATTAAAGAAGGGAACTATGACTGCTCGGTATCAAGGATTTCGCCACCTCTTTCTCTTACAATATGCGGACTAGACATTAAAATCTGAGTATCTCGAGAAGTTTATCTCCCTTTACGCAAAGGTAGATCTGAAAAATTGACTAATTCAATTCCTTTTATTAGCACGATTTTAAGTTTTTATTAAGCCGTCATCGGCACAGTTGAGCTTCTTGGTAACTCAAAGGGGTTGACACTTGCCCCTACTTTGGTTTTGCCATCCAGCGCAGTTTTTAAGTTTTCTTTGACAGGCTCAATGCCATCTTTATAAATCATATAAATCAGGCTGGTTCTTGCATCTTCAACATTTTCTATCATTTCTTCTAACGTAAAGCTTTTCTTGTTTTTTTGGCAACCCAGCATGAACTCCGCAAGATCATTTTCTATTGTAAACGCATTTGCCCAGCGAATATTGACAACATAAAAACCATTTTCTTTGCGGAAACGTATTCTGTCAGGAACCTCGAATTTTTCTCCAGAGTCCACTGCTTCACTAATAATAGAAGGGATTTCAAGTTTAAAAGGTACTCCTATTTCTTCATGGCCTCTCCAAAGTGGATCTTGGGAGTCTTTGGATTTGAAATATGCTTCTGAAGCCATGCTGCATCCAGACCCACAAACATCTATGTACGCGCAATCTTTACAGCCTTCAAAAAGATAAGAGCCGTCATGCCATTGATCCATTCTGGAAAAGACTTCCTTGATTCCTTCTTTCAGAATATTCCCGTATCCTTCTTCCTCATGGGTACATGCATGGGCTGTCCCATCTGCATTAATAGACATCCTGATTCCTGATTTAGCGGGGCACCCACGTCCTACAAAATCCCGATATTTATTTAAATCCCCTAACAAACAAAGGGGGTAACTGACCAAGGATCCGATGCCAATTCCAAAATCCTCATTGGCACGAATCAATTGATCCAAGCCTTTTTTTGCACTTTCCTGATCCAGTCTCATTTCTGTTTCTGTAGGTTCGTTCAAGTTGACCGAGGGAACAAGCCTCGTACCGAAAATCCGTTGGGCTCCTAGTTCGGAGCAAAGCTTCGCGGTATCGTATATCTGGTCTATGTTAACCTCGGAAATAACCGTATTGACGCTGACTCGAATTCCACCAGCAATAGTCATTTTGATTCCCTCAATGATCTTTTCCAAGGCGCCTTCCTTATTCATCAGATAATCATTTGTTTTAGCATCACAGGAAACCATGCTAGTCAGAACATGATCCAGTCCGGCTTCCTTGAGCCTGCTAATTTTTTCAGGAGTGACCAACATTAGGTTGGTATTTACACTGGTAGAAATCCCCTTTTCCGTCATGCGAGTTAAGGAATAAACCAGGCTTTCAAAATTAGCAAAAGGCTCTCCGCCTGTTAATACAACGTGAAAAACCCCTGCTTGTGAAATTTCCTCAATCAAATGGTCGATTTTCTGTGTATCCAGCTTGTTGGTAGCACTTGTTGAGTCTTCCCTCCAAAAGTTATAGCAGTGTCTGCACTTAATATTGCAGGCATCTGTAATTTCAAGATTCATCATAATGGGAGATGATAGAACCCTTTTTTTTCGGTGTGTGAAAAAGTCATTTGGTTTATTCAATTATTTTGAACTCCATTTTATGCAGGAAGTGGCATTCATATCCACTGCGGTAGATTTTTTTCTATTAAAAAGCGGTAACTTGCTTATAAAAAACTGTTTTAAAACAATGGCAAACTTCTTTAATTCTCTAGGCCCACTTCATGGGCACAGGTTAACATTAACATAACTAGCTAGGAAATTAACATCTTCTTCCTGTCATAAAAAAAACAACCCCCTAAATTTTAACGCTTAATGGCAAAAAGCTCTAAAGAGGTTGGCGGCAAAATGTCATTTTCTATCATGTAATTATCCAAAAACTTCAAAAAACGGGCCAATTCATACCTTTGCTCTCCCCGCAAACCTCCGATCATTTTGTCAACAAAAGCATCTGAAAAAGATTTTTTTTCTATCCTCCATAACTTATCGACCGCCTCAATAACTTCATCAGCGTCATCGTTGCTATTATCCAGAGGAGATTGAGAATGGTGGTCGTCTAGGGTATATTCTTTGAAAATCTCACTAACTTGTTCTTCCCATTTGTTATTTGTCCACGGATCAGAGAGCTTTTTTTCATAGGGCTCCCAAGTGGGCAATACAGCCCTTAAAACAGCGCAAAATTGGGCAGATTTTTTAGTAAAGTTTGAGCGGACCGGTTCTGAAATAAGTAAAAAAGCTCCCTTTTTGGAAGCCTGGTGGACTTTGGTCAGGGTAGCCTGTAAATCTGGGAAATGGTGTAGAGATCTGAAAAAGACCACACTATCAAAAGACTCGTTTTCAAATTCCAAATCTGTAATGTCTGCACAGTGATATTTTAGGGACCCAAAATCTTCGTCTTCTTGATTCTCAGCTTTATATTTATTAGCCACTTCGATGCTCTTGGAAGAAACATCTACACCCTCAACCTGCAAACCATTGCGAGCCATTTCGAGTGAAATCATGCCGCATCCGCACCCGACTTCAAGAACTCGCCCCCCACACTCTTTAACTTGATCAATGATGTAATTGATTCTGGGCATCCATTGAATGTTGGCAAATTCCGGTTCCCGCCAAACATTATTATAAAACCAGTCTACCTTTTGCAGTTTTCCCAAGTCTGGCACAAAACCATGCTTTATTCGTTCTTCAATTTGTTTGTCAAAAGCCTCTTTCTCTTGCTCAATTAAATCTCTATAGTTCATTTATATATATACCTTTTCAGGTCAGATTTGATTTTTGAGTGTATTTGGTTATGAAAAGCAATATAGAGTGTAGCAAAATGAACCTGATATGAATATCTTGCAAATTCTTTAGACCAATGTAGTATTTTGCAGCCCGCTTTGTTTTTTCCAAAATTAGTAATTGAAATATATCTCTTTAAGCTTTTTTCTCTGGGTTTCTTCGATTCCTAGGATTTCCTGATTTTTAAAAGTCAAAGCCTCCTGAGCAACCTTTGTATCACGCGCCACTCTTCTCAAACCTTCAGGCTCGAGAGAGGCCGCATGATCCGTCCCTTTCCAGGTTCTGTCGAGAGTGTAATGGCGCTCAATCCATTGAGCTCCTAATACGTAAGCGACAATATCTATGGCTACCCCAACATGATGTCCTGAAAAACCTATTGCCTTAACATCGTTTTCATAGGCATCCCTTAGGCGTGTGATTTCAAGCAGGCAGACATCTTTCGGAGGGACTGGGTAACCAGAGGTACATGCATATAAAACAGTATCTTTATTGCGGTTCTTATTCTTGAGAAAGTTCAGGGTATCTTCTTCTTCCTGGTGATTTGTCATACCGAGGGAAATATGAATTTCTCCAGGAAAATGGTCGCATAAATAACCCAGGATTTTATGGTTGGAGTTGCAGGCTGATGGAACCTTGATGATGGATGGATTTAGTGAAATGATATCCTTTGCTGAAGTCACATCCCAGACTGAGCAGGAATAACCTATGCCGACACTATCGCAAAATTCTTTAAGTTCCTGATGTTGATCTCGATCAAATTCAAGGAACTCTCTGTGCTGTCCATAACTTTCTCCATAGGAGTTTTCCTGGACAGGGTGGGGAGCATTAAATAATTTTTCTGGCAAGCATTCTTTGGGGTTTCTTTTTTGAAACTTTACGAAGTCTATTTTGCAGAATTGTTTGGCTATTAAAATCATTTCCTTGGCAATTTCAAAATCGCCCTTATGATTGCAGCCAATTTCACCTATTATTTTGGGGCTTTCCATAAATTGTAAGAAATATAAAAGGCGTTATTTGAGTATGAATTCATGAGAGCAAAAATCAGAGGTGCCTCAGTCAATCAATTTTAGGTAAGAAATAGGAATAGATTTTTGCGTTCTTAAGAGTTGGTTAAAGAAGTCTTGAGTCGACTTTTATCCTATTTGTTATCTAATAGCAAACCCGTTTTTACGTCTATTAAGCTTGAATTAATTCAATAGCCTATAGAAGACTTTGGTTAAGGTCAATCCAATTTTTAGTTGAAATTGAGGCTATTGAACTACCTCTCAAAAAGTGGGTTGTTTTTCCATCAAGAATAGTAGTTTTCTTTTCTTATGCTTGACCGGTCCAAAACCTTTAAACTTCTTAAGGGGATATATCCGACTTGCTAAGGCAGTAGATTTTAGTATATTTTGGCTACGGCTTTGATAATTTAGCAGTGGGTTTGTTTCGATTGTGCATAAAGCGACTAAATTTTTTAAGTTTATTCTCTTTATCGAAAGTTTTTCGAAGCTTTTTTAATGACAGGCAGACTGGACAACCAATAAACCAAGGGTTATGATTTAAGAAACTGAAGGAATACTGTTATATTTTTATGGTAATAACTTCGAATAAAATCACCACCTACATAAAAATGAGAAAAATTTGGGTTCGATCTGGAACGAGTTAGATTTCCTAAACTATCAGAGTCTGCTGAATGTTGCAGTATCAAAAAACCTTTATTATTGAAGTTTGTCATGGAGCCTTGACAAATGTACGGAATCACTAAAATCTTTTTGGCTGATTTAAGCCATACCCATAGCATTGGCGACACGGAACTCACCGTTCCGCTTAATATAGGTTACATAAAAGCATATGCTGTTAAGGAGTTGGGGCAGTCAGTCGACATATCATTGTTCAAGCACCCGCAAGAATTTTTAGACAATATCGCAAAGTTGCAACCGCAGGTAGTGGGTTTTTCAAACTACTCCTGGAACACCAATTTAAACCTGCATATAGGTAGGGAGACGAGAAAGGCTTTGCCTGAGGCTATGATAGTAGGGGGGGGGCCGAATATAGACGATGATGAGGATTGGCGGAGAAGATTCCTCAAAAAACACGATTATTTGGATTTTTTAATTGTCGATGGTGGCGAAGAACCCTTTACGGAGTTGATTAAGTGGTGGAATGAAGCCCGGGGAGATAAAAGCAAACTCCCTATGAATCTTCTTTGGTTGGAAGGCAACGAGGTTTGCAAAACTGATTTGCGCCCTCTGGAAAAAAAGATTACAGACATTGTTTCCCCTTACCTTGAGGGACATCTTGACAAATTTCTGGAAGCTGGCATGGTCCCCATGTTCGAATCAAATCGTGGTTGCCCATTCCCTTGCACATTTTGTGCATGGGGTGCTGCATCTAAAAACTTACTCCGCAAAATGGATTTTGAAACCACATTGGCTGAGTACGAGTATGTCTCCTCCCGGTCAAGAGCAAGAAACTGGATGCTTTGCGATGCTAACTTCGGAATTTTAAATCAAGATATTGAGCTTGCCCAAAAGATTCGGGATCTTCGTGACAAAACAGGTTATCCCGTCAGTGTTCAAATGTTTGCTGCAAAAAATGTGACCGAACGGAATTTGGAAATAAGTGACATTTTAAATGACATGACCACTACCGCAATCTCCTTTCAAAGCTTGGACCCCGAGGTTCTCGTAAATATTGAACGGGACAATATATCACTCGATAGTTACAGGGATTATCAGCAACACTTGGGAAGTATTGGTCATCGGACGTATTCCGAATTGATTATACCCATGCCGGGTGAGTCTCGGGAATCTCATATTGCAGCTCTAAGAGAATTAATTGATTCCGGTGTGCACGAATTACATGTTCACAATTTACGCATGCTCTGTGGGACGAAAATCAATTCTCCCGAGACGCGTAAAAATTTCAAATTCAGAACACGATACAGGTTGATTCATGGAGATGCGGGAATTTACAAGGTCTCCGGATCAGATATGAGAATCTTCGAGTATGAGGAAAGTTTGCGAGAAACCTCAACCTTTTCGGAAGACGATTTGTTTTATTTTAGAAAGCTGCAGTTTTTTATAGAATTCAGCTGGAATATAGATGCATATGGACCCCTCCTAAAAACTGCTCACCTTTACGAGGTTCATCCTATTGACATTATCATGCAAATTATAAAGTTTGATTCCTATAAAGATCAGATACCTTATTTTGACTATTCACGAATATCCGAGTTTATGACCCGTTTTACAAAGTTATCCGAAGAAGAATGGTTTGACAGCGAAGATGAAATAGAAAAACATTTTGCAAAAGACGAGGAGTTTCAGCGCCTGATTGATTTGGAGTTTGACAAACTAAATATTTTATTCTCTGTTGTACTTCTCAAGGAATACAAAAGTTCATTCGATATACTGATCAAGAGAATTGTACAAAATTTCAAAAAAGTACCGATGCCATTGTTGGAGTGTGTTGCGGATTTTACATTCAAACGGTTTCCAGGGCTTGAGAAGGAAGTTGTGGAAAGTAATGTGGCGTTCCCTTTGAACATCGAGAAGCTGAGTAAGGATGATATCCACAATTTTGAAATGAATAATAAAATGACCCGCCTAAGGTTACACGAAAGCCCAAAGCGAAAGGAAATAAGGACCATGCTTTGCAATGCTGAATCCCATACATTGTCCAAAATTATTAATACTCAGAGATTTTATTTGAGGGATTTAAAACTGTCTATCGAAAACAATGGCGCATTTCATTTGCCGGTTTTATTTTGTTAAACTCGAGGGTTTGTGTTCATGTTTAATGAATTAGATTCCCCCCTGCTAAAGTTATATTCTACCTAGAAAGGCAAAATCAGTTCAAACCATTAGAGACCTGCAATCGACTAATAGCAGTGAAAACCCTATGCTCCACGGTCGTAAAATCATACTCGTTTTTATAAGTACGCTGTAACCCGCCCAAAATATTAAAGATAAGGGACTATGACTGTTCGGCATCAAGGAGTTCGCCATCTCTTTCTCGTACAATATGCGGACTAGACATTAAAACCTGAGTATCTCGGAATTTTTATCTCCCTTTACGCAAAGGTAGCATTTGATCTTTCACTTTCTGATCAGATTTGGAAGGTATTATGGAAACAATTTTACGCAACGATTTGCCAGTCTTAACTATCATTGACGAGTCACTTATTGAATACCCACGTATATATTCCAACAATAGACGAATAGCAAATATTGGTTTTTTTATGTGACGAATTAATATCGTACATGCTAATAAGGGATAAAAAACTTTTTTCGTCACCGGGTTCAATAGTAGAGGGGCATATTTTAGTCCATAAGAAATGTTAAAATAACCTGAGGTGTCCTCTTTGGGATAAGGTCTTTTCCTCAACAATCTATACAACTTATCCCCAGCCTTAGTGGCATAATAATAAATAACTTGTAGAAAAGTAAACCCGCTCTCCGGCCCATTTTGAGCTCGATATTGATATGCGTCCATATGCGATGTAATTATAGGCCTCCACATCAACACTTTGAGCAATGGCAATCCTGTGAGATTAACAAAGTGGTCTTCACTGTAGGCATCAATGTCGCTTATATTGATTAAATATTGTTCCTCGTCATCAACATTCATTCCGATCAGGCCGTGCTCACGAGCAAATTCGTACAAAGGTGTTCCAGGTAAGGCCTGCGCATAATTAATACTTATCGACTGACTGGGTGGTGCACTTTCCCACTTTTTAATATAGGGGGCAACCTCTTTCAAAAACTCGATGGTCTCGAAAATCGTATCATCATTTTCCCCTGGCATTCCAATAACCAACTGGAGAGTCGTATACAACCCAACTTCACCAACCCATTTTAAAGCCATAACGTTGTGCTCAAGTGTTAAATTCTTCTCCATTATCTCAAGCATTTTGGGGCTTCCAGATTCAATACCATAAATAACTTCTGTACAGCCATTATCCTTCCAGTATTGCAACATTTCTTTGGTTGTTGTACGGGTTCGCACACCAGCCGCCCGCCACTTCAAACCTAATTCAGCAAACTTTTTCACAAGTTCCTGGGTAACCTTCTGATCAGAGCCGAAGTTTTCATCTCCTACTGTGACATAACCAACATCATACTTTGACATTAGATGCCTCAGATAATCTGTCACCTCATCTGCCGAAATGGCACGAAAACCCTGTTCAAACCGATGACAAAATGTGCACCGAGCAACACAGCCTTTTGCCGTGATTACTGTAGTCGTTCTTTTATCTGGAGCCAACTGCTCTCCTCCAAAGCCACGGCTCTTATTTGAATCGCTAACCTTTGGGATGAAATATGAAAGAGAACCATCTGACTCCAAAATATTATAATCCGGAAACTCTATTTCTTCTGCCGAAGGTTTTACTCCAAAACCCGTGAAGCAGAAATTTTTCTGTTCGTCCAAAAATGCAATGCCCTTCGTTTCCTTAAGCCTATTGTAATCGAGTGGTTTTTCGCCCAACACAGGGATCAATTCCCGAATGATATTCTCTCCATCACCGATCACACAAAAATCAACCTCACATTTATGTAGTAGAATTTCAGCACTGGCACCAAGATTACCGCCAACGATTATTAAAGTATTTGGAGATACTTCGCGGATCAATTTCGACAAATACTTTGTGTATAGATATGCAGTTGATACCACCGCACTTATACCAACCACATCGAACTGGTGTTTCTTAAAATAGGTTTCAATTTCTTCGTGGCTATAGCGAAAATAGTCAATATTAAAAAAATCTGCATTCACTCTAATTTTTCGCAATGACTGAATAATAGCCATACTTCCAAAAGGCGGAAAATCAGTTGGGCATGGGCGTATCGGAGTAGTACAAATACAAAATTTCATATTTAAGTACCTTCTCTGTAATTAACAGAAAAAGCTAGAGAAAATAGAGTGGAGCTGAGGGGGATCGAACCCCTGACCTCTTGAATGCCATTCAAGCGCGCTCCCAGCTGCGCCACAGCCCCAATTAAAAAGTTTAACTACTATAAAATACCAACGATTGATAT
>Ga0315338_1001613_pt1 | contig 26960 bp, 21 predicted proteins | sample ASW8metaG_FD_204518 | JGI IMG/M metagenome (GOLD analysis project Ga0315338, IMG submission 204518) | Ammonia-oxidizing marine archaeal communities from Monterey Bay, California, United States - ASW #8 | ecosystem: Environmental > Aquatic > Marine > Coastal | place: USA: California | collected... | reverse complement strand
GCGTCAAAACAAAGTTTTGACGCGGGGTGGAGCAGCCCGGTAGCTCGTCAGGCTCATAACCTGAAGGTCGTCAGTTCAAATCTGACCCCCGCAACCATATCAACGGCTTAGCGCTGATACGCTGAGCCGTTTTTTATTGACCGGAAGCATTGCGGAAGCAGTTATATAAGGCAATATTCTAACTACCTTATACCTCTAATTAGTGGATGCTTGGGATAAGTTGTTTAAAAGGCTATCCAGCGGAAGAGCACAATCAATATAAAGCTAAATGCACCAAACCAGAAAAGTAGTCTCTAATCAATCTTTAGATTAATGTTAATAGTACCGCAGCCGCACCGAAGTTGCTCTGAAGCCCCTTTGCGAGGTGTGAGGTAAGGGTAGCCGCCGCACTTCTCATTCTGGCAGCGAATATGATTGAGCAGCGCTTTGAACGCATCAGCAACATCTTTGAATTCTACCATCGTGAAGTTTTCCCACTCGTTAAAGTGCACCAATTTGTTGATTGGCCAATTCTCGGCATTTGTCTTTTGAATCAGTGCAGACGCGTCGGCTAGTTTTATCTCAAGTGCTGCTTTGGCCTCATCATGTCCCCAATGTTTTGCTGACTTGATTCCTTTTTTTAGACGGTTCGTCCAACGGCTGAGTGTAGGTGGCATCAAATCTCCAAGGTCGTAATTTGCGTCGCCCCGATAATCGACCTGAGCCCGCAAATTATCAGCGAGGACAGCGGAGATATATTCGAGATAGCGGCGTAATAGCGCTGCAGCACGCGGCACATCATTCTTGTCGAGAGCTATCTGGACTTCGGTCCAGATGTCGGCGTCATCCCAGATGCGCGGCCCTGTTTCGATATTCCAACCGCCGAAAAATTGACCATTCTGAACCAGACCCTCGGTTTTCATGTATTGCAGCCACACTCGGTCATGTGTGGTAAGGACGAACTGCGTGTTGGGGAACTTCGTCTTGAGCAATCGGCATACTTCGCGCCGGTGGCCAGTATCGATGGACATCAGGACATCATCAAGCACCGCAAATGTAAACTTGTCGCCGAGCGTGTGCTTCATTAGGGCCAGATACAAGCATAAGCCCATGCCATCCTGATGCCCTTCGCTATGATAGGCACCGGGCGGGAATATTCCACGGCCATAAAAATCGACGTTGAAGCTGAGTTTGGCTGGTTCCGCCTTCAATTCGCTGATGAACTTGCTTTCGTCGTCATTTATCGCTTTGTAGAACTCCGTGAATTCTTTTGCGACGGCATCGTATATGTCTTCGAGGACCTTGTTGGATACTATGTTGTAATGGTCATAGACCTTCTGCGCCGTTGCATTCCGCGCGGCCATGGATTTGGCGGTTTTGGTCGTTGCGAGCAGCCTTTCATAGCGATCCTGAAGAACGGCCAAGAATTCGAGCGCCTTGTCTTTGGCTGAACTGTCAGGCAGCGCCTTAACACCATTCTCTATCTCGTCCAGCCGCGCCTGCGCTTTTGCTGGAACTTCCCACCATCCGTTTTCCAGCGCAGCAATCGCTCCTTCAATCTGGGAGTGGTCGTCATCGAACGCTTTGAGCGCAGCCTTGGCCTCATCAAGAGCTTTGGCGTAGGCGTCCAATTCAGATCGCGATATGGCAGGGTCGAGTATCGTGGTGTAACCAGCCGCTTTGCGGATTTCCGCCGCCCGATCTTCGATGCCGCTGATGAGAGCATCGTTCGCCTTACCGAGATTTTCGAGTAACATCCCCATTTCTTTGGCGCTCAGGAGCTTTGTTTTCAGATATGTGCGCAACTCGTCAGCGTCCCAAAGCTTATCGCAAAGAGGACAGGCGTCTTCGGTGACAAGCATAAGTCCGGTCGTGATGAAGCCATGCGCCCTTGCAAGCGATACTGCCTTTTCATCTTCTTTCAGCTTTTTCAAGGAGGCGAGAGCATTTCCCCTGTGCTTTTTTAGGACAGCAGTTTCTCCGGACTGGATTGCAGCTGATAGCGCCGTGAGGTCAGCAAGAGCGACATCCTTCGCGATGCCGGGCTTCTTGGCTTCCTTACCTTCTTCTGCCGCGCCCTCCTTGAAAGATGTTTGCGGCGTCAGCTCCGCAAGCGCCGGTAATCCGAGAGCTGCACGTTGCTCGTTTGCCTTCTTCAGCACCTTTTCCCGGTCGAGTTCGATGAGATCGAGTGCTGTTTTGAGTTCGTTTTCGGCGCGGGCCCGTGCACGTTCTGATTCGTCGTATTCCCGTTTGCATTTGTTTGCGTAACTCACCAGTGCCTTGCGCAAGTCTCCAATATGATTAAGGCGCAGCAAAGTCTGCACGTCAGTGGAGCGCGTCCCGGGCGGGGTTACGATGTATTTGGCAATCTCCCGGCGTGAAAGGGCAAACTCTGGGTGCGATTGCAGTTCCTCAACAATCGTTTGGATATTTGCATTGGCGGGTTCGATGGTTGCGGCGCGCGGGTTCTTGACCGAGCGCATGATCGTGACCTCTTTGCCGAGTGAAGGGACAGTCGCGGTAATCGTAACCTTGGCCTTGCTCGGATTCTCGCGATGATCGACATGAGGGGCATGGGCTTTCACGCTAAGTTCTCCTTGGCCTTGCCCCGACAGCCTCGTGACGTTGCCCGTGAGACAGAATTCGATGGCATCGACCACGCCACTCTTGCCAGTGCCGTTTGGGCCGCAAATACCGAAATTTTCGCCGCCCAAGTCAAGGTTGATGTCGCGGATGCCACGAAACTCTTCGATATGGATGGTCTTTATGCAGATCACGGCTTGCCTCCCTTGGGTAATGGGGACAACGTTGCGTCAATATCGTTGAAATTGGGAACCTTGCCCTTTCGCAAGAGTGCAACGAGCCGATCCGTTATTTCGTTTTCGATTTCTTCGTCCGCATGCAGAGCTGTAAGATACTCATCAAGTACCTTGTTCACTGTGGGTGACAACAGTTCGTCTTTTTGCTCAACCATAATGATATAACATTCTCTTTTGCTGCATTAGCTCGTAAATTAGAATATCATATTATATTGATTCACAATAAACGGCTCAGCTATTTTTGAGAAATTTTTTCTACAAAAGCGCGCCATCATTTAATAGAATACTACCTGTGCCTCGGTTTTCTCCAATAAATAATATTTTATAAGCTCATATGCATATATACACTATGTGGTAGATTTTTAGTCGTAAAGTATTATTGTGCTTCATACATAAACCTGATTGAGAATAGGCGATTTTGTTGGATTTGAGTGCAATAGAAATATGATAAATTATGGAAATCAATATAAATAATCATTTTATGTTAGAATAAATTTGAATTACTTAGAACTTTTAGTTTTATAAAAACTGATTGTAATCTTCGATGTTCCTTCTTTTTACTTAAAAAGATATTTTGTCCCGGTTTTTTCAAATCGTGTTTCAATCGGCGTTGGATGTTTTCGCGATATTTTGCAAATTAGAGATGCGTACTTGGAAACAAAACTTTCAAACTCGCTCGGTTCAATGCCTTCAGATACGGCCCGGGAAATCACGGTTCCCAATATTTGGGTATCGAGCAACGCTTTGTGGGTTTCCCTACTGACAATTTTTATATGGGCTGGCTCGACGAAGTTTCGCTTTCCCTGAAAAAAGTCTTTCATTTCATTTTTCAAGGTCGTCCATATTGGGTGTGTTGACCAACGTGAGCGGTTCGTATCCCCGTTTGGCATGGCGTAACGTACCTTTCGGGTAAATTCGTCCATTGCGTCTCCAATTTGGTGCTCCAGACCTTCCCAGCCGCGAATTTTCCACCTGTTACGAAGTTGCTTGGAGCCCATCCGAAGCTCAAAGCGCCATACTTGGCTATTATCTCGATCTTTGAGGTTAATGGCAGGCTTGCCTTCAAGCTTTCGCCGTGCATTCCAGATTTCAATCCATCCAGTCTTCTTATTGTCGATAATCTCTCGCCGTTTGTCGTAGATCATTAGTTGTCGATTAGAGATATGTCCGGCGGTCACTCCAGAAACCCGTTCGCCAATGCCATGTTCACTTCCGAATCCAGCGTCCCGCTCGCGAGTTCGGGCGTTGGGAGGCGCAATTATTTGCTTGCGGGTCGGAACGAAATTTGGGGCAAGAATATCGACTGCGAAATCGGCACGACTTGCTTTAACGAGATGATCCGCGTATCGAATGCCAAAGCCCGTCATGCAATCCTCAAAATGAACTTTCGCTGCTTCTATACTTCCTGTTGCAAGCAGAAAAGCTCTAAAGTCTACTTGTATGCCGGGATTGTTTTTTGGTTTATTATGAGGGTCGAGAAAATACCATTCAGCGCCATATTCTCCAGTAGAGACAGAGAAGGCTGAGCCACCACCTGATTTGCGAACCTGAATATCTATTCCGTTGTAGGTGATTACCTCTGGTGCGTTCTGCCCCGCAGCAATCTGCTTTGCTTCCAATAAAGCCTTCCGAAAGTTTTCTGGTATTTCGACATCGACAGTCAGTTTCAGAGTGTCAAATCCACTATGCACTATTTCCATGTTCTACGCCCTCTTTCGTCATTGTATTCGTAGAGGGGGTGTTACAAGGCCCCCCTAGGACGGCCTATGGCCGTTGTATTCTCATATTGATATTCGGTTGTTTGGCGCGCTCCGCGCCGGGGAAGCTTTTAGGAGCTTTGGAGAGGGGGCTACTTTGCAAGGCGAGGGCAACCACATTGTTCGCTGGGCCTTCTCGATGCCCCTAAGGGGCGATGCCCAGCCTAGCCAAAGCTGGCCTGAGAGGTGTTGGCTACCCGATGCGCTTCTGCCCAAGCAATCAAATCACGACGGCGATAACGTAACGCCCTGCGAGATGTCTTGATAAAGCTGGGGCCATCTCCTCTTACCCGCCAGTTTTGCAGGGCACGAACGGAATAGCCCAGAAACCTAGCGGCTTCCGTCTCCCTGATCATGCTATCCAGATACTCAGGATTGGTATTGTTTTCATTCATCTAATTTTTTCCTTACTTAAACTTCCCACGACAATGTGGATGAAAGAAGTAAGGGGCAATATCAGCGCAACGTCATCTGAAACCGTTGGCATAAACTATAGCCAAAAATGGGCAGGGTTTTTGTGAGGTCTTGATTTTCAATTTTGTAGCAGCTTAAACCTAATCGGAAACTTTACGCCAAATGGTTGGAAGTACTTCGGAATAATCACTCCAATATGGGTACGTGAGAAATCAAACGGATCAGCAGCTGGCGGTTTAGCAGGCCACTTACTACAGTCGGCTCATTGATTCACTTTTGCCCCAACACTGTGGCTTGACACGAAGTCCAAAATATAGTTACATAACTTTTATATAAAGTTACGTAACTATATGAAGTATGGATTAATGGCAATTTCAAACGCAGAAAAACAGGCGAGATTTCGTAAGAAAGAAGAGTTGAATAAACGCATTGTTCAGGTACTTCGCGAGTGCCAGATAAAGCTTCCACGAGACTATGCCCACACAAAACCGAGTGAAGTGGAGGCTCAGCTGTGGGCTGCGGCTAAACTCCCAACAGGATGGGTGGATCAAGACCTCGTGCGTGCCTTCAGGCGTGTCGAGAATATAAGGCTGGAGGTCTTCGGAACAGGTGATCCCATCGGTAATGATGTTGACGGAGGCCGGAATTCCAGAGAAGAGTTTAAGAAGACACCCAATCCACAAAAGTGGATGACCGAGATGAAGAAAGCTAGACGTGATGCGTTCGCTCTTGCAGGGCACCTCATTTCCGCACTTGAGCTTTCTCAACTAAGAAATGAAGATCAGGCGGCGGCACTCATGGAAGCTGTACGGCATGTAGGACGTGCGTTGGCGAACGCGAGCTCAGAGGGGCAGTCTGACGCAATGGCTGTGTGTCTATCTTCCGTAAATTCTCACTACGAACGGCCTGAATGGTTTGTTGAGCAATATGCGGGTTGGTTGGAGTACCGTCTGGATGACGAAACCCGGAAGGCGCTTGGCGCTCGTTTGATGCAAAAGACCGGCGGCATCTGATGATACGCGCAATGCAAATCGATTTTTTTGAAACAGAGATCGCCTGTATCTATCGTGGTGAAGATTATCTCGTGCGGGATAGTGGAGCTATATTTCGGCAATCTCGGCCCGATAAGCGCAAACGCCCTCTTGATGAAATCTGGACTTTCGGCACGCCAAGTAAGAGCGACGGTTATATGAGCATATCGGCGCACAAGGTACATCGTATTGTTGCCACAGCCTTTCATGGCCCGCCTCCAAGCAAGGACCACGTAGTCGATCACATCGACACTAACCGTCGCAACAATCGTTCAGAAAACCTACGATGGGTAACAAGGCTTGAAAATATTCTTCTTAACCCGATCACCGCAAAACGTGTGGAACACCATTACGGCAGTATTGAAAACTTCCTTGCCGATCCAAATGGACTAAGAAATGGAAGACTAACAAAAGACTTTGAATGGATGCGGGCGGTGACACCCGCCGAAGCCGAGTATAGTAGGAAACGTCTTTTTGCTTGGGCACAGTCGAGTGGGCCCTCAAGTGGGCATAGTCTTGGGGACTGGATATTTGGGCGCAGCTTGGCGCAAGAGAAGGAGGAAACGCATGAGCAGCTTGTCCCCTCGAAGACTCCGGGTGCTGTTCAGCGTTTCTGGAAGGTTCCAGCTGAGTTTCCGGCTTGCCCATCGGTGAACGAAGAGAAACATCTTGAATCGTATTTCGGCCGCCTCAAGGTAGGCGAAGTGTTTGCTATTTCACCATTTGGCCAGACCAATGTAGGGAAGGCTGCCATGACCTCTGACGGTACAGCCTTGTTCGTCTTAGGTGAACATGAGGGAGATTCGATCAAGCCATGGTCATTGGCACAGGTCACGGTTGAGGATGGCAGATTTGTTCATGAGAGTTGCGGCACATTCTTTGAACACGACGGTGCAAAAAAACAGTTCGTATTGGCTCAGGGGTTGCCTTGGGAAGGCGGCGATACGATCGACGGTTTTTGTTAGATTACATTGCCCCTAGGTTCTGTGGAGCCCTGTTTTCGCGATTACATATCGCATGGCACTAATAATCTCAGACTCCGTTGCTTCATGTGCACGTGCAATCATATCTTTTACGAATTGAAAGGCTGGACTTGTCCCGCTACCCTTGTGGTAATCGAGGGTAAAGGGTCTGCGTAACTCATAGGTCCAGAGCATCCACATAGGCATTGTCACATTAACTTTTTAAACACAAAATCTCGATGTTCGTTAAAATGTGGGTTGTTGTATTTCAACGACTTAGGAGGTTCTGAATTCCTTCAATAAAACTAAATTGGACGAATATTGAGTTAATGTGACAATGCCTTATGTTTGGCCTTTGCCTAGATATCCATGTCTTTGGTTTGTTCGAATGTGCCGGTTTTCAGTCGCAAACTGTCTTCAATGATAGATGCGATGGCTGCAAAACTGACAAGGAAACCTGAAATCGGGACAATGGAAATAGCATATTTCTTGGGCATATAGTTCGCTTTGAAGACAAACTCGTTATTCTCCCAAGCAAAATACCACATTTCCCAATATTTGCCGCCCATGGTGTCAACTGCTTCTATTCCATAAATGATCATCACAAGGCCCAGTCCAAACATGACCAGCGACCAGAATTGCTGAATTAAAAATGAAGTTTTGAGAGGCAGCCATGAATAGATGAGGTCCAATGCAATATGATCTTTGTCCCGAACCGTCAGGGCGAGGGCGATAAAGACCAGCCAGATGTTGCTGAGGACTGTCAGGAGATCCCCCCAGACAGGTGGGTTCTCGAAAACGTAGCGCATTACGACGGAATAGACGGTGAACGCCACCATCAAGAACAGAAGAACCGCACAGAAAGCAGTCAGTATTTTTTTGACGGCGGTGTCGATGAACTTTACAGCAGCTAACATTGCGGCGATCTCCCGTGAATTTCAGCGGTAGCCAGGGTAATGCGGCGATTGGAGAGATGGAAAGACCGGATGCTCATCAGTTCACAAACCCCAAAACCCGAGGAAGATACATTGTGAAGTCTGGCACAACGATGAGAAAGAATAACAGAACGAAGAGCGCTGCCAGATAGGGCAACATCGCCACAGCCACCTTTTCCAACCGCACCTTCGCGATTGCGCCTGCGGTAAAGAACGCGACACCGACTGGCGGCGTGACGGACCCGATTAGGAAACCGACAACCACGACCAATGCGGCTTGAACATCTGGATAGCCCGCTGTCACCATCACATCGACCAGGACCGGTCCAACCACAATGATATTGGCCGCCGAGTCCATGACCATTCCCAGCAAACAGATAAACGCCACCAGAACAAGAGCGAATATCAGTGGATTATAAGTGTAACTCAGCAACCATTGTTCCAGTTCATTGATCGCGCCTAGTGAGGTTAATAGCCAGCTGAAGGGCCCCGAAGCAGCAATGATAATGAAGACCATCGCTGAATTGCGGAAGGCCCGAACAAATGCGCCCTTGCAGTTGGACCAGGTGATGGTGCGATAAATGAAGAGCCCTACGAAAAGGGCAATGGTTGCGGTCAGTGCCCCTGCTTCGACAACACCCGCGATGCCAAATACGACCGATCCAACCAACACGATGGGGATGAGCAGGGCGAAAGATGATTTGTAGCTGACGATTGCAATTGCTTTCAGACTGAAGGGTTCCTCGCTGCGCTCGAAATTGTTGCGCCTTGCGATTATGTAATTGATTACCATCAGTAACAGGCCGATCATGATGCCCGGCACGATGCCGCCTGCGAATAAAGCACCTACTGAAATACCGCCTGCATTAGCCAGAACGATCATCATGATGGAGGGTGGAATAATTCCGCCGATAGTTGAACTAACCGCAGTGATTGCTGCGGCAAAAGCCGGAGGATAGCCAGCGCGCTTCATGGCGGGCACCAGCAGTGACCCGACCGTAGCTGTGTCCGCCACTACCGACCCGTTCATTCCGGCAAAGAACATGCTGACCAGGACATTTGCCTGAGCCATACTGCCTCTCATCCGTCCGATCAAGCGTCGGCTTAGCTCCACCAGCCTATCGGTGATGGTGGCACTGGTCATCAGTTCACCGGTCAACATGAAAAATGGAATTGCGGTCAGAGGCACTGAGTCTATAGCGCTAAACATTTGACTCGGGATCAGTATCATCGGAGCAGCATCGGTAATAAGGATATAAACTACCGGGATAAGGATCAGGGTAAAGCCCACAGGCGCGCCCAACATAATGAGGAGCACAAGTATTATAAGAAGCAGGATGCTTTCCATTTGGATTTTGTCCTATAACCACACGGTGGTTTGGATTGGCTCCACAGCAATACATACCTGCATGCGGAAATTAGAAGGATGCGGAGTTTCCTCCGCATCGCTTCTGATTTGATTATAGTGCAGTAACCTTACAGGGCACCCGCTTTTTTCAGCTGTGCAATGAAGTCGGTCATTCCTTGTTCTTCAAGTACGCGGATGGCCGTTTCGGGATCGAAAGTACCTTTGGCGTTGATCCAGGCGTCAATTGCGCCGGCTCGCCACAGCTCCAACTCTTCTTCGTTTGGAATGTACCATTCCGTGACTTCGGCTTTGATAGCCTTTTTGCCGTCCTCGACCCATTTACGGTCAAGTTCTTGCACTCGCTGGCCAAAAGCCTCCGCTGCAGCATGAAGCCATTCTTTTTCTTGATCACTCAGCGCATCATACTGGCGCTTATCCATCGACAGTTGGTTGCCCGACCATGATCCGCCAATTTCGGTATAATATTTTGCAACCTCGTGAAGTTTGGCGATGTGCTGCCACGGCGTCGCAACATACTGGCCTGATACAACACCGGTTTGTAGGCCCTGATAGAGCTGTGTCCAGTCGTATGGGACCGGCACAGCACCCCAGTTCTTGATCAGTGTGTATTCGATCGGGCTTTTTGTGACGCGCCACTTTATGCCTTCCATGTCTGAGGGTGAATGCACGGGGCGCAAGGCATTGCCGAGTTGGCGGAAGCCACCACTGGAATAGACGGTCAGGCAAACATGACCGGCTTCTTCAGCGGCGATGTCGCACTGCTTCTTGGCCAACCATTCTGAAGAAATGCGATCCGCGTCTTCAATGCTTTTGAAAATATAGGGCAAATCAAAGATCGACAGTGCCGTACCGAAATTACCGAAGTTCGCCGTGGAACTCGTCCAGAGTTGCAACAGTCCCTGATTTGCCTGCTCCCCGCAGGTCTGCTCACCACATAGCGATCCGCGATAGTGCGGTTCGATTGTCATCTTCCCGCCAGATACATTTTCCAACGTTGGTTTCAGTGCCTGATCGATGGCATCACCAATTGGCATTCCCAAGCGCCCGACTGTACCAAGCTTGAGTACCTTCTCAGCGGAGGCGGATTGTGCGAACATGGCGGTCGCCATGGCAACGCATAATATTTTCCCTACGGTCTTCATTTTCATCGGTTTTATCTCCCATTGACAGATTTTTCCTGCCTTTAGTGTTTACCGCCCGCTCTGGTTTTGAAAGTGACAGATGGATTGAATGTAGGGGACAGAAGGAATAGTATCCAACACAAACGCGCCAAGGCGGTTAATGTCTATAATAAAAAAACGGCCGCAAGCAATGGAGAATCCATTTGAATTTGACCACGCCGCGATTTCTGAAACTGCCTGAGAACTCGAGCCTTAGTTTGCGCGATCAGGTGTGCGAGACCGTCAGTTCAGCAATCACGTCGAAGTCGCTGGCATATGATCGTCCGCTCCCCTCTTGCCGGGAGCTGGCAGACCAGTTCGGCGTATCCCGTAACACGGTTTTTGCAGCCTATAACCGATTGGTGGACTTGGAGCTTCTGGTCTCACGTGATCGTTCAGGCTATTTCGTTCATCCAAAGATGATGTCTATACAAAAGGCACAAAACGAAGGGACCAGAGACAGAGACACGATCTCGTGTCCGGTAAGTTTTCAGCCGAACGATCTGATGCCGGTCGTCAATCCACTGGACTGGAAATCTTATCCCTATCCTTTCATTTACAATCAAATTGATCCGGATCTATTCCCGGTTGACGGTTGGCGCGAATGCACACGTCAAGCATTGGGCCGTAAGCAAATGCCTGTCTGGACCAGTGATTCAGTCGAAAGCGACAGCCCCCAACTGGTGCAGCAGCTTCGGCAGAGATTGTTGAACACGCGCGGTATTTATGCCGAGGATGACGAAATCCTGATTACAGTTGGTTCACAGAATGCGTTGTTCATACTCGGAACCATCTTTTCACGGTCGGGCAAGCCAATCGCGTTGGAAGATCCCGGCTTTTTCGGTGCACGCAACGCGTTCCGCCTTTCAGGTAACGAGCTGATTGGTGTACCAATTGATAGTGAAGGATTGATACCTTCTACAATTCCCGTAGGGTGCCAACTGGTCTTCACAACACCTAGTCACCAATTCCCGACAATGGTGACTATGAGTCAGTCGCGCCGTGAGGAATTGTTAGAAGCGGCTGCCAAAAAGGACTTTCTGATCATCGAGGACGATTACGAAGCCGAGATGAATTATGTTGCCAGATCCTCACCATCGTTGAGGTCAATGGACACGAGCGGCCGTGTGATCTACGTAGGCAGCCTGTCCAAAACCGTTTCGCCCGGTATTCGAATGGGATTCGTCGTGGCACACCGGGACATCATCCGGGAAGCAAGAATTGCGCGCGGAGTAATGATGCGGCATCCGCCGACCATCGTGCAGGAGATTGTGGCGCTGTTCTTCCGTCTGGGCCACTATGATGTCCATCTTCGGAATATCGAACGTCGTTACGAAGAACGCTGGCATGCGATGAATACCGCGATGACGAAGCATCTTGGTATGTTAAAGCACACCGAGTCCGAAGGGGGGACTTCTTTCTGGTTGACGGGGCCCGAAGGATTTAACGCATCCGAATTGGCACAACGTTTGCGCGGCAAAGGCGTACTGATCGACAGGGGGCGGGACTATTATTTGAATTACGACAACAATAGAAGCTTCCGCCTTGGCTTTGCGTTTGTGCCTGTCTCCAAACTCGAGGAGGGGGTAAAGGTGATTGCCGAAGAGGTTAAGGCAATGCTGTAACGCTGGTATTCAGTCTGCCAAATCATCTGTCCTTTCGAAAATCGATATCTGTCTCTCGTCATTTTTAGAAAATTCAAATTAACTTACTCCGATGACGCCCGCATCTTTGGTGCGTTCCAGTTCAATTTAGGAATTGTTGATTTGAAAGATTGCTTCCATTCGAACCCGCAAGTCACTCCGTTTCGTTTCCACGTCTCTGATGAGACGCTGGACAACATTCGAGAGCGCGTCGTGAATTATCCCTGGCATGAGATGCCGGTGGATGGTGGCTGGGACTACGGAACCAATATGGATTATCTCAAAGAGCTATGTGCCTATTGGGTCGACGGGTTCGACTGGCGAGCTCAAGAGAGACGGATCAACAGTTTTTCGAACTACAAAACGTCTGTTGATGGCATCGATATGCATTTCATCTTTGAACAGGGGAGTGGGGCCAACCCGATGCCGCTGATGATTTCTCATGGCTGGCCGGGCTCAGTGGCTGAATTCTTTGATCTGATCGAACCGTTGGCCCATCCAGAACGATTTGGTGGCAACATAGAGGATGCCTTCACCGTCGTAGCGCCGTCACTGCCGGGTTTTGGTTTCTCAGGCCCGCCCCCAAGGCCCTATGGCCCGCGCAAGATAGCAGGTGTGATCAACACGTTGATGTTTGACACGTTGGGCTTTGACAGCTATCTGGCACAGGGTGGTGATTGGGGCGGCGCAATATGTTCGTGGCTGGGCTATGAGCATGCACCCGCCTGCTCTGCAATCCATATCAACGTATTGACGATGCGCCATCCCGACGGTCCGCAAACGCCGGAAGAGGTCGAATGGTCAGAACAGTTTGAGCGCGATCAGATTATGCAAAACGGCTATCGCACACAACAGGCAACCCGACCCCAAACTCTTAGCTACGCAATGATGGACAGCCCAGTAGGCATTGCCGCATGGCTTGTCGAAAAATTTAACTCCTGGTCGGATGTAAAGGAGAACGATATCGAAGCTGTCCATTCCAAGGATGAGCTGCTGACGAACATTATGATCTACATCACCACAAAGACATTCAATTCGGCCTCTTGGATCTACTATGGACGGCGCGAAGAAGGAGGGCGCATCCTTTCTCCAGAAGGCCGCCGTGTGGAAGTGCCCACGGCTTGCGCTGTGTTTCCTGCAGAAATGCTGAACTGGCCTCCCCGAACTTACGCTGAGCGTATCTATAATATCAAGCATTGGACCGAGATGCCTCGCGGCGGCCATTTCGCTGCAATGGAAGAGCCTGAGTTACTGCTGCAAGATATTCGCAAATTCGCGCGCACCCTGCGCTGACAAGACGACGGAGAGATCTAGTGACCCTTTCATATGCTGAGTGCCAGGCTATTGCTGGCAAAATGACTCCGAACGGGCGTGCCTTCATTGATGGAAAGTTCTGTGATGCCGTTGATGGCGCGAAATTCGAGACTATCAATCCGGCCACAGGTCAGGTCTTGGCCAGCGTCGCACATTGCAAGGCGTCGGATGTGGATCGTGCCGTGATTGCCGCGCGCCGAGTGTTTAACGCGGGCACTTGGTCGCGGGCGGAACCGGAGTATCGTAAAGAGGTCTTGCTGAAAATCGCCGCTCTTGTGCGTGAACACACGAATGAGCTGGCTGTTCTGGAAAGCCTTGATACCGGCAAAACCATTACCGACTGTCTGCACGAGATCGGTACCGAGGTGCCCACCTTCTTCCAATGGTACGCCGAACTGGCCGATAAGATCTTCGGAAAAATAGCCCCGACGGGTCCGAGCGCGCTAGCGCTGATTAGCAAGGAGCCCGCGGGTATTGCTGGCGCGGTGCTGCCGTGGAACTTTCCGTTGGTGATGGCTGCCTGGAAAATCGCACCTGCTCTCGCTGTAGGCTGTTCTGCAGTTATAAAGCCAGCTGAACAGACTCCGCTAACGACTATTCGCTTGGCCGAACTGATGCAAGAAGCAGGTGTGCCTGACGGCGTGATCAATATTGTACCGGGATTCGGGGAAACAGCAGGTAGGGCCATCGGCCTGCACAATGATATCGACACGGTCTCATTTACCGGTTCAACCGAAGTCGGCCGCATGTTCATGCGCTATTCCGGTGATAGCAATCTTAAAAGCGTCGGGCTGGAAATGGGGGGCAAAAGTCCGTTCATTGTGCTTGAGGATGCCGCCATCAACGACGATTTGATTGAACACGCAGCCATGTCGGCCTTCTGGAATGGCGGGCAGAACTGCTCTGCCAACATGCGTCAAGTGATTGCAGCCCCCCTGGTTGAGGAATTCACTGGACGCATCGTTGATCGGGTAAAGACATTTAAGCTGGGCGATCCTTTGAACCCGGTGACGGATATCGGGTCGATGATTACAAAGGACCATAAGGAAATGGTCATGAGTTATATCAAAAGCGGAGTCGACGAAGGTGCGAAGATGGTTATTGGAGGTGGGAGTGATCTGCCTGGCCATTTCATCGAGCCCACAGTATTCCAAGGGGTTACGCCCGAGATGAAAATCGCCCGTGAAGAAATTTTTGGCCCAGTGTTGGGCATTATGCCGGTGACGTCCGCTGACGAGGCTCTCGCGGTTGCCAGTGATACGGACTATGGCCTGCACGCCACCGTATTTACCCAAGACATCGATCGCGCCATCCATATGGCCCGCTCATTGCCTTGTGGCACGGTATCGGTGAACGGCTTTTCTGAAGGTGACATCAAGACCCCCTTTGGTGGTTACAAACAGTCCGGATCTCTGGCCCGAGACAATGGCACCGAGGCGGTGGAACAATATTTGCAAACAAAGACAATCTGGATTCAAACGAAAAGTGGCTGACCTCGCGGCATTGTCTGAGGATATCTGGCATCAGCACCTATGGGTCCAAATAGCAGCGTTTGCCAAGAGAGTATTTCTGCTACCAGACAGTATAAAATTTATTTTCGACATACTTGCCTTTTCTTTTTGGGCTGGATGTTCTCCATTAGACGCTACACAGGCTTGAAATGCGATTTGGCGGGGTGGCGGAAATCGGTGGTCTCAGATAGAATTGCCTATCTGTCCTTGGATATTTCCGGTTTTTCAGTCAGACTGTTGTGCGAAAGATATTCTCAGCTTAGGGCGCTCAGCAGATAAACTGGCCAATGAGAGGAAGAGGAAAGCTGTCTCAAGATCGACCCCGTAAAATGCCTGTACTGGTAAAGTATCCACTCCCGTCAACCGGCCCGGAGGATGTGTTGGTTGATCAGGACGGACTGCTCCTGTCGGGGACAGCCGATGGATGGATTTACGAGATTAACCCGGGAACTGGGGCCGTCACCAGGCTCTTTAATACGGGCGGTATTCCGCTTGGGTTAAGCTTAATGCCGGAGGGACGGCTTCTCGTCTGTGATGCGAAACGCGGGTTGCTGAGTATTGATCGCACAAATCTGAAGATTGATATCCTGTGTGACCGCATCGAGGATGAGCCCTTAACTTTCTGTAATAATGCTGACATAGCGGAGGACGGTCGTATTTATTTTAGCGAGTCTTCCCGGCGTCACGGCTATCATCAGTCGACCCGCGATATTCTGCAGCATATTCCGACGGGCGCGTTCTTCTGCTGCTCGCCGGATGGAAATGTTGAGAGGATTGCGGCGGAACTCTACTTTGCGAACGGTGTTTGCGTTGCACCGGACCAGTCCTTTGTCCTGATCGCGGAGACGGGGGCGGCACGGATTATGAAGGTCATGCTGTCAGGGGCTGATGCGGGGAGGATCAGCCCGTTCGCGGAAAACTTGGCGGGCCTACCAGATAATTTATCATTGGGCTCCGATGGCCTTGTCTGGGTTGCGTTGGTGTCTCCGGCGACAGAACAGCTGAGTAAATTGCAGGCGGCACCTTACTGGCTTCGCAAACTGATTTCCCTTCTGCCAGCAAGTATCCGGCCGTCCGCACCGCCATTTCTGAGAGTCCAGGCTTACAATTTCGACGGGGAACGTATTCACGATTTCGAGGGCGACGGAGCGGCCTTCAATATGACGACGGGCGTACGTGAGCATAAGGGAGTGGTTTACCTAAGCAGTATTGCGCAAGAAGCGATTGCCAGTTTTGAGGTTGATCCAGCTGTGTAGTACCTAAGAGGTACCCACATTTTTCATCGCCAGCTTTTTCCAGCCGCGCACATTTAAGGGGCCAACGGCCTTGATCATCAGATTGCGCAGGCAACGACCAGAAAAATGATCCATTTTCTGGATATGGGCGAGAGGGCCGTCCGAATATTGGACGATCCAGTTAATTCTGTTCTGGCGCTTGTCCCGATAGCTTTGTAACGCCTGATCAAAATTTTGCATGGCAAGCGCGTCAGCAAGGCAATTGGTATCCTCCAGCGCGGCAGCGGCTCCTTGTTGTATTAAAGGCGAGCAGCCATTGGCAGCATCGCCGACGAAGGCAATCCGGCGATCAAAAAACCGGGGCTTCGTGACCGATGTCAAACGACCTGCAACAATGTCAGTTTCGTCCAGGCGCGCCAGAATGTCCGGAACAGCGCCGCCGTATCCGGAAAATATCTGCCGTAGGTTATCGCGCGGGCTGTTGGTCAGTTCATGGAATTTATTATTTTCGTGAATATGGCCATAACAGTAAAGAGCGTTTGGGCTGATCGGGTAGGCCATGAACAATTCCGTATTGCCCATCATAAATGTTGGCTGGAGGCCATGTTCGGGCAGCGTTACCATAAATCGCCAGCAGACAATATTATGATCAAGAATTGTCTCCTGACCCTCATAATTTTGTGTGCGAACCGGAGAACTGATACCGTCGGCAGCAACCACAAGATCATAGCTGCCGTTGAGAAGCTCGTTCGAGCAAGTTGCAGAGACCTGATCGTCCCTATGCTCAACCGAAAGTAATTCCGTATTAAACCGGACCTTTTTGTCCAGCCCTGAGATCAATGCCTCCTGCAAATCCCGACGTTTCATGGCGATGAACATATCGTCCTGAAACGGAGGATCCAGAAGTTTGGCCCGGCCCAGGGTCTTGCCGGCGGGGTTTGTACAGATAATTTCGGAGACTTGGTGATACTTTCCGCTCAGGTCATCAAAGACCTTGAGATCCTTTAACTCGCGCACTGCGTTAAAAGGAAGTGCGATGCCAGTCCCGGACGTAAAATCCGACGGCCTCTTTTCAATAATTTCGAAGTCCAGACCATAGTTCGTGAGTCTGCGAGCCATTGACAATCCCGCGATACCAGCACCAACAATAAGTATCTTCGATTTCACTTTTTTCCGCCATCCCCATACACGACTATGCTGCCTAAGTTGTACAAGACTTTATCGGTCCTCAAAAGCTGAAAATCTCGATTGGATGCGATAGCCGCACTTTTAACGGATGATCAATGTTTTCCCGTTATTGTAGTTTTGCAAAAAAAATGACGTGAATGGAACGCAACCAATGTCGGTGAGTATGGGTCGGGACTTGCACCGAAGAACAGGGGAAGAGAAAGATGCTGGGTGACTTAGCAGTATTTCTCTGTCTTTTTGCCATGCTTGTGGCCTTCTGGCGGCGCAAGCGATTATTGAACCATGTCAACTACGGCAACTCTTTACTCAACGTTGGGTTTTCCATTCTTGCGGCTGCTGCGTTCCTCGATTTTCTCTTTATCGGCTCCTTCTCCCTGTTTGATGTTGGTTTCAATGGCAAAGCCTGGTCGCAGATATGGATCCTTGTCGCTTTTATACCGGGCTTGGTGCTTGTGGTTATCGGCCTCGCGCGTATTTTACCGGCCATTGCACGGCTTGGGGAGGAAATAAAGGCACGCAATGAATCCGAGCAAGCACAACGCGCACAAAACGCCGATTTACAGGCGGCCAAACGGCGCGCTGAGTCAGCTGAGGGATCACTGATCGATGCAATTGAATCAATTCCGGACGCAGTGATTATATTTGATGCTGATGACCGGATCGTCACTTTCAACAATACCTATCGCGAACTTTTTGAAGATATTGAAGACAGTCTGGTTCCCGGCGCTTCTTTCGAAACATTACTGCGGATGCAGGTAGAGAGAGGGTCTGTCGCCTCAGCAATAGGCCAAGAAGAAAAATGGATACAAGACCGGCTCCATGAGCACCGTAATCCCGGTGGTCCGTTGGAGCAGGAATGCGAGAATGGGCAGGTTTATCGGCTATCGGAGACAAAAACCAAAGAAGGTGGGATAGTCTCGATCCGAACAGATATTACCTCTATTCGTGAGCGAGAAAAAGCTCTTCAGGATAGCCGTAAAAAACTAGAAGAAGCCCAGTCGGTAGCCCATATCGGAAACTGGTCATATGATAGTGAGAGCAGGGTATTCGAATGGTCAGACGAGATTTATCGGATATTGGGATATGAACCTGGGAGCGTTGAGGCAAAACTATCCAACTATATCAATAAAGTACATCCCGCTGATTTGGATCGCATAAGGTCAATTGTTGTCGAAGCCAAAAAACAGCGGAAGGGATATGAGCTCGAATATCGGATTTTGCCCAATCCAGATGAGACAATCTATGTCCGGGAATTAGGAAGGCTGGACTACGATATTTTTGGAAGGGCTATCGGCGTGATCGGGACCATGCAGGACATTACTGCCCAACATCGGATAGAAATGGAGTTGAAACAAGCCAAAGTGCGAGCAGAGGAAGGGACGAGATCAAAATCGCTCTTTCTGGCCAATATGAGTCATGAGTTACGGACACCCTTGAATGCCGTCATTGGTTTCTCGGAAGTGCTGGCGAAGGAAATTTTTGGACCACTGGAAAATGCCAAATATCGCGAATATGCGGATAATATCCAGTCTTCAGGGCGTCATCTTCTCTCGCTTATTGATGATCTGCTTGATTATTCCAGGCTTGAATCCGGGACGGTCGATCTACAGGAGAGCGAATTTAACCTCTTCGACCTTGCGCAATCTACAAGAACCATGTTGGCGGCGAAGGTTTTAGAAAAATCCACCCGCTTCTCAATTTCCAAGGATCTCGATTTTCAGATCACGGCGGACGAGCGGAAAATGAAGCAAGTGTTCATTAATCTGGTCAATAATGCCATTAAATTTACCCCGGAGTGCGGGGAAGTAGGCTTGAACGTCGCGACCCATGCGGATGACCATATCAGCATTTTTGTCGAAGATAATGGTGTTGGTATCTGTGAAGAAGAAATTGAAGATGTGATGCGGCCCTTTGGCCGAACACAGCATTCCATTACCAAGTCCATTGAAGGGACTGGGTTAGGCCTTCCGCTTGCGAGGTCCATCATTGAACTGCATGGCGGGGAGCTTAAAATCGCTGGCAATAACAATAAGGCAGGGACGATCGTTGAAATTCGGTTACCTAAGTCGCGACTGCAGGATTGCGCCTAGTAGGGTGCTTCGCCGGATCACGGAATCTTTGGCTGGCGAAGTGCAATAATTTCTGATAATGACGATTTTCAAGACGCAGGCTTTTTGCGCCTCTATAATCAGGAATGTCAGACGTGCAAACAGATCAGAAATTTGAAGATGCCCCAGGGAATGAAGGGGAGATTGGCCTCAGGCGCTATGCCAGTGAAAGCATCGCTATCGAGATCGAGAACTCCGAGGATCCCATCCATTTTCTCTATCCCCACAAACTCATTGAGGTTGCAGGAGAATTTCTGACAAAATTTTCGGGGTTCAGCCTATATGCGGTGAAAGCCAATCCGAACCCGGTGCTTTTGCGGCTACTGTGGTCTGCAGGGCTTACTAAATTCGAAGTGGCGTCCTTGCGTGAAGTAGAGATGATCACTGCCCTCCTGCCAGAGGCCGAGCTCTATTTCATGCACCCCGTCAAAAGCCGCCGCGCCATTCAGGTTGCCTACCAAAAGGGCGTTCGGCATTTCTCCTATGACAGTCTGGAGGAACTTCGGAAAATTCGCGAGGAGACGTGTGATGCGTTAGACCTCTGCCTGCATTTACGGGTCGCCGTTTCGCAATATGGTGCGGCCTACCCATTGGATGCGAAATTCGGTGCCACCATGGTCGAAGCACCGTTACTGCTCGCTTACGCTCGGGAATTTGCGTCCAAACTTGGAGTGACATTTCATGTGGGATCACAGTGTCTTGACGTGAACGCCTATGGCAATGCCATTGCAGAGGTGGCCAGCATGCGCGACGGCTGCGGAATTAGGCTCGATATGCTGAATGTGGGAGGCGGCTTTCCTGTCGCCTATCCCGATATGATGCCACAGCCACTTGCTAGCTATTTTGACGCGATAAATGTGGCCCTGCATGCCCATGGATTCGCGGAGGCTGACCTTTATTGCGAACCGGGTCGGGCTTTGGTTGCTGAAGGTGGCGCCGTTGCCGCTCGGGTGGAGCTTCGCCGTGGGCAAGCGCTCTACTTAAATGATGGCACGTACGGCTCATTGTTTGACGCGGGACAGCCGGGATGGTGTTTCCCGGTGACATTACATGCGGCTGATGGTCGGGCTGAGGGGTCCGAAATGGAACTCTTTCAATTTTTTGGGCCCACATGTGACAGTATCGACAAGATGGCGGGACCGTTCACTTTACCGGGTGATGTTCGGGAAGGAGACTGGATTATTTTCCAAAATCTGGGTGCCTATGGCTACGCTTTGCAAACACGCTTCAATGGGTTTTACTCAGAGACCACCGTCGCCATAGATAAAGTGTTGGATTTGGGCGGGCGGCCATGAATGGGGAGCGAAAAGACCAGAACAAGGCGGAATTGCTTTCCACGCCAGTTGAACACATCGATATCCGTAGCTTTGATGCCCGGCCAATCATTGACGCAATGGCGAAGATGTCGTTTACCTCGCGCGATCTGGCGCGGGCAACGGAGATTTATAATCAGGCTGTTGCCGACCCGGAGTGCGCGGTTATTTTGACCCTGGCCGGATCCACGTCCGCAGGCGGCTGTCTGGATGCGTATCGGGATATGGTCGAGGCGGGCATGATTGATGCTATTGTTTCCACCGGCGCGTCCATCGTAGATATGGATTTCTTTGAGGCATTGGGTTTCAAGCATTATCAAGGCGATGTTGCGGTCGACGATAATCAACTCCGGTCGCTTTATATTGACCGGATTTATGATACCTATATTGACGAAGAAGAATTACAGGCCTGTGATGAGGCAATCAAAGCCATTGCGGATAAATTGCCGCCCAAGGCCTATTCGTCACGGGAATTTATTTGGGAAATGGGTCACTGGCTGACTGCTAATGCCGTCAAAAAGAACTCCCTGATCGAGACTTGTTATCATCATAATGTCCCGATTTTTGTTCCTGCTTTTTCGGACTGCTCTGCCGGTTTCGGGCTTGTCAAACATCAGGTGGAACGCCCTAACGCCCATGTCAGCATCGATAGCGTCAAGGATTTCAGAGAGCTGACCGAGATCAAGATTGCGGCGGGAACTACCGGGCTTCTGATGATTGGCGGTGGGGTGCCGAAGAATTTTGTGCAGGATACGGTTGTCTGTGCGGAAATCCTTGGCCATGACGTTGAAATGCATAAATATGCCATCCAGATTACCGTGGCCGATGTTCGCGACGGTGCTTGCTCGTCCTCGACCCTGAAAGAGGCCGCGAGTTGGGGTAAGGTAAGCACGGTTTATGAACAGATGGTGTTTGCCGAGGCTACATCTGTCCTGCCGCTTCTGGCCTCCGATGCCTATCATCGCGGTCACTGGAAGAACCGTCCGCGGCGGAATTTCGCCGAGCTGTTTAAATGAGTGACGTGTTGACGAGGGTCATGCCCTCCGAGCAAGGATTTTTGGGACTGCCTGCAGCAGACGCGGTTCCGACAGATCAGGCGAAAGTTGTCGTCATCCCGTTCGGACTGGAAGCTTCCGTGAGTTATGGTGGAGGGACGGCGCGAGGCCCGGCGGCAATGATAGAAGCCAGCCATCAGGTAGAACTCTTTGATGAAGAGCGCTGGTGCGAGCCGTTTCGCGATTTCGGTATTGCGACCCTGACCGATGAGCCCGTAGACAGTAGCGATATTCCCGCGGCCCTCAACGATCTTGCTCAAAAAACCGACGCAGTCCTGAATGCCGGGAAATTTCCGTTTGTGTTTGGGGGAGAGCATTCCATTACCCCCGGTGCGGTCCGACCGTTTCTGGACAGATTTGACGATCTGATCATTCTGCATTTCGATGCCCATGCGGATTTGCGGGATGGCTATGAAGGTGAACATTTTTCCCATGCATCGGCGATCCGGCGGGTACTGGATCACCCAACAGTGCCGATCGTTTCCATCGGAATCCGTAATATTTCTGCCGAAGAGATCCCGTTTCTGGATTCCAATGACCATCGGATCACAATCCATTGGGGCAAGGATCGTGAGAGCTGGAATGTGGCAGATATTGTTGCGCCGTTAGTAGGCCGACCCATATACCTGACCTTTGACCTTGATGGATTTGACAGCTCCCTTATGCCAGCGACCGGCACACCGGAGCCCGGCGGATTCTTTTGGAACGAGGCCATTGATATCATTAAGGCAGCGGCATCAGTAGGGAAAATTGTCGGGGCGGACATCAATGAGCTGGCACCTATCGAAAATTTCCGCGCCCCAAATTTCCTTGCGGCCAAGCTCGCCTATAAGATCATGAGCTATACGTTCTCCACCTAAATCAAAACAATTCGCCTAGAAATAACCTAAAAATAGCCCTTTTTAGAAAATAGCCCGGCCATATTCTCGCGCCAATATGCCCTTTCACTGATGGAAGGGCAGGCGCATGCAGTATTATTCAGCACGGTCGAATAGCAAGAATATTTTCGTTCAAACTTTGTATCGCTTACATCAGGTAAGACGGCAGGCTGTCGTGGTAATTGCCGCTGCCGTTCTCTGTTTGCTTTGTGTTTTAAACGTCGCCATGGCCGCGCCTGAAAGGTCGCCCGAAGGATCTGACTTGAAGCTGATCCCAATGATTGCCGATCCCGAAAATGGGGAAGTCATTGTTCAGCAAGCGGATATGCTGTCTACTGAAATTAGCAGTGTGATCAGCGGTTTTATTGTCCGTACCACGGTCCGTCAGGAATTCCGTAATCCCTCCGATGAATGGATGGAAGGAATGTATCAATTTCCTCTCCCCGATGATGCCGCCGTCGATGCAATGACGTTGATTATTGGTGAGCGCCGCATTGTTTCGGAAATTCAGGAGAAGCATGAGGCGGAGAAAACATACAAAAAGGCAGCCGCCGAGGGTAAAAAAACCGCGTTATTGCGCCAGCAGCGGCCCAACATGTTTTCAACTAATGTCGCCAATATCGAACCAGGGGGCAATATTGTCGTAGAACTGAGTTTCCAGTCACTGGCGGAGCAGGATGGCGTCAATTTCACCTGGCGGATGCCGTTGGCAATTACACCACGGTATAATTCCCCCATGTCTCCGACATATGTCAAAGACGGTGAAGTAACACAGACACCAGATCAATATGATCCGGAGGGGGGGCGAAATCAGACGGCTTTCCGGATTGCCGTGAAACAGGCCGATGCCCTCGCCGCCCTTGAGAGCCCTTCTCATGATATCGACTTGAGCTTGTCTGAAGGAAATGCCCGTATTGTGCAGCTTGCCTCCGGCACGGCGCCTGCTGATCGGGATTTTGTTCTGACCTGGCAATTTGCCCAAAGCGATGTGCCGTCCACAGTGGTATTTATCGAAAATCAGGGGCCCAAAGACTATGTGCTCGGGATAGTTTTACCGCCCCGGCCGGGTGTGAAACCGCTTTACTCACCCCGAGATATCACCTTCATTGTCGATGTGTCCGGCTCCATGCACGGATTGTCCATGGAACAGGCCCGGCAGGCGATGCTGAAAGGACTTTCGCTTCTAAAACCCACAGATCGTTTTGATATTATCGCCTTTAACGACAAGACCTGGCGATTATTTGGGGAAAGCCAGCCTGCGGACACCCGCAATATTCGCCGCGCCCGGCAGTTCGTCCATAATCTTCAGGCGGATCGCGGCACCGAAATGTATCCGGCACTTACCGCAGCCTTAAGTGACGCGATGGAGGAAAGTTTCCTTCGGCAGATCATGTTTTTAACTGATGGTGCCGTCTCCAACGAACAGCGCATGTTTGATCTGGTTCAAAACTCACTGGGGCCTGCGCGGCTGTTCACAGTTGGGCTCGGATCGGCGCCTAATAGTTGGTTTATGCGAAAGGCAGCGGAGCAGGGACGCGGTATTCATATTCAGGTGAGCAATCTCGCCAATACGAAGAAGGAGCTTGAAGTCCTCTTTGCCGATATGTCGTCCCCCACATTGCAGAATATTCGGCTGATCATGGATGAAAAGGCGGATATTTATCCGCGTCAGGTCGCGGATCTATTTGGTCAGCGCCCGTTGATTTTTGTTGCTGAGCAGGAAACCGCTTCTGAGGGTGTTGAGATTGCCGCATTGTCGAGCGACGGGGAAAGTTGGGTGCAATATTTAAAACTTGAGGACGCTGCGGTTGGGGAAGGTATTTCCAAGCTTTGGGCGCGCCGTAAAATAGAGGGACTAACCGATGTCCGGTCGCGCGGAATGGATGCAGATATGATCAGGACCGCGATTATTGATGTTTCGCTGGCCCATTCTGTCTTGAGTGAATTCACGAGCTTCGTTGCTGTTGATCATAAACCGGTGCGGTTCAAGGATGATTTTCTGAAAAAAGTGAAGCTACAGGGCAATTTACCAAAGGGTACGACCTGGGAGAAATTCTTTGGTCCCAAAACCGCGACGCCCATGCACTGGCAGTTCTTTTCTGGCGTCAGTCTATTTCTCCTGGCTTTGGCGCTGTATTTTGCCATGCGGCGGCGGGTTAGCCTATGATCACCAGAACCTTCACATTTTTGGCTGTCATATTGCTATTGGGGCTGGCCGCCTGGCAGTTAGGTCGCGCTGGCATGATGGCGGGTAAAGCTTGGACTGCTCCCATCCTGATTGGACTGGCCTGGGACGAAAGTGAAGAAGAAGGCACACCCGTTTTTCCCTGGCCGTGGGCGGATAGCTATCCAACTGCGCGACTGGATGTGCCGGACCTCGGCATTACCCGATTTGTGCTTGCCGGGGATAATATGCGTAATCTGGCGTTCGGTCCCGTGCTCGCGGAATATACGTCTGCGCAGGTGCTCTTTGGTCACAGAGATACGCATTTTCGCTTTATCGAAAATCTGGTGCAGGGACAGGAGCTGATCTTCCAACGCTCAGGTGAAGAGGCAGCACGATGGCGCGTCGCCCATAATCAGGTGATTTCAGTGGATAATTTGGCGATACCGGCAGAAGATCAGGATTTGTTGCTCCTCGTTACCTGCTATCCTTTTGATGCGATTGATCCAGTGACGGACCTTCGCTACGTGGTTTGGCTGGATCAAATTTGACGGTAAACTACGGTCGCTTCTGAAGGCCGTCCTGGCTCATCCGCCAGAGGCAAGCGTCAATTCGGTCCTGTCCAAAAAAGGCCTCATCTTTGTAGGCGAGGGTCGGCACGCCCCAATGGCCGGCAGCTTCCAGAGCCTTTTGATTTTCTCCGACTTTCGCGTCGTATTTGTCAAAATCATTGTTGATCATTGCGTCCAGTTTTCCGAGATCGAAACCGGCCTTCGCCACCGCTTTTGCAAGATGGTCACTCTTATCCCATCCGGCAACTTCGCCGCTCCAGATCATGCGGGACACTTCGTCGATAAAGGCAAGGCCATTGCCGTTTTCGCTAGCGGCAATACCGAGATGGGTCAAACGGTGAATATAAGGCTGGTCAGGTGATATCTCTCGGGTCGCGTTGTTCATTACCACCGGGTCGGGTCTCGGCCAACCGAGGGGGAGCCCGTTCATATCCGCTACCAACTGGATATCTTTTAGCAAATACGGTATCCAGAGCGGATTGATTTCGCTGAAAAAATCCGGATTGCGAATGGCGATGGGATAAACAGGTCGAACGATGACATTGATGTCATATTCTTTGGTAAGGCCGACAATACGGCTGGTCGCAAGATAGGAATAGGGGCTTCTAAAGGACCAGAACAGGTCAACCTGATGGGTCATGGTTTTCTCCACGATTATGTTTTTCAAGACCTCCATATTAGGACGAGTTGGGAGCAGATACCAATTTCTTTCTTTACCTCCTTTTCTCAATAGGTCATGGTCTCGCCAAACTTTGGAAATAAGCTCCTTAATCTATGATCCGTTTTTCGTCTGAGCGTAACAATTGCTCAATCTTTTTGCGTTAGATACATCGTATGGCGTTGTTAAATATATTCGTTCTTGCTATCGTTCAGGGAATCACCGAGTTTCTTCCCATATCATCCAGTGGGCATCTGCTATTCATTGCGCCGGTTACGGGCTGGCCCGATCAAGGGCTTGCCCTTGATATTGCGGTGCATGTCGGTAGTCTTGGGGCTGTGACTCTGTATTTCTGGCGTGATATCGTTGGGATCGCACGGGCTTTGCTGACACCCAAACGGGATACATCCGCGGCTGATTTGCAGCTCTTTGGCCATGTGATTATCGGGAGTATCCCAACCGTCGTTTTTGGTGGTTTCCTGTTCCTGTTACTTTCTCTAGAGCTTCGCTCCCTGCTTCTAGTGGCCGTGACGACCATTGTCTTTGGGCTGTTATTGGGCTGGGCCGATAGGAGCTTTGCGGATAAAAAACAACTTCGGCAAATGACAGCGCAGGACGCCTTTATTATTGGCCTGCTACAGATATTTGCGCTGCTTCCGGGTACGAGCCGATCTGGTGTGACCATGATGGCCGCCCGGATGCGGGGGATTAATCGGACCGATGGCGCTCATTTTTCCATGTTGCTTTCCATCCCGACAATCTTGGGAGCTGGGACGTTGGCCACACTTAGCCTGCTCAATGACGGTGATGTAGAAGTCGGATTTGATGCTGTTCTCGCCGGCGGCATATCCTTTATCGTTGCCTTATGCGCCATCGGTCTGCTGATGCGCTG
>Ga0315338_1001612_pt1 | contig 26978 bp, 26 predicted proteins | sample ASW8metaG_FD_204518 | JGI IMG/M metagenome (GOLD analysis project Ga0315338, IMG submission 204518) | Ammonia-oxidizing marine archaeal communities from Monterey Bay, California, United States - ASW #8 | ecosystem: Environmental > Aquatic > Marine > Coastal | place: USA: California | collected... | reverse complement strand
ACCCGTTCGGCCACGTGTTCGATCACGTCCCCGACGTAGGGGAGCGGAAGCAGGTCGTGAAGATTCGTGCCCCCGACGCCAGTCCAACAGAGATGATCCGAGAGCCAGCTCGGGCGCGCGAGCGCGATCAGTCGCTCGAGATCGTCGAGGTATTCGGAATCGAGCGGATCCGTCGAGCCGATGTTCAGGGAGACGCCGTGCAGGGCGACCGGAGCGAACTCCCGGACTTCGCCGAGGATCCGGAGCGGCCGACCCCCCGGAATCATGTAGTTCTCGGAAATGAGTTCGAACCAGTCGACGCCGAGCTCGTCGCGGCGTCCGCGCTCGAGGACGTCCGCATAATGCGAGGTGCGCAGCCCGACCCCGACACCGAGGTAGGGTGCGTCGGATGGGCGGGAGAGAGTGGCGGGGCGGGAGGCTTCGGCGTTCATGGACTCGGGCTGTCTCTGGCCAGCGCGCGCTTGCCTGCGCCAGTGCGTGGGCCGGTGCGTGCGTCTGTGCGTTCGATCATGCTCGATCGCGTGCCAGTGACTTCGACGACCGGGCGGCCGACCGATCGGGACGGTCCGCCCGGTTTCGAAGATCCGCCGACTACTTTTCTGCCTTGGCCGCCTTGGCCTTGTCGCACTCTTCCGGGGTCATCTCGATCCAGCCCTTGCCGGCACATTCATTGTGACCGTTGCAAGCGCTGTGGTCGGTCGCGCATTCGGACTGCCCCTTGCAGCTGTTCACACCCTGGCACTTCACCTTCTCACCACCTTCGTGATGAGCGGCCACGGCTTCCGATGCCGCCCCGCTGACAAAAATGGCTGCGGCGGCCGCCGCGAGTGCTGCACTTCGCTTGGTCATGGATCTCGTTCTCCATCGATCTCGAAGTTCGATTCCGGGCGCGGTGAATCCGCGCGATCGACCCCGAGTTCATTTGTTGGCTTCGTTCGGGAAAGCATACGCTTTCGCTCACCCGAGAGTTACACGGGCCGACCGAAGTCGACGAAACGGTCGGCGGCGGGCATGCTGGCCGCTGTGCGGTGCATCACACCCGTTCGCCCGCCGACGGCGGAATCCAGGTTCGAATCAGGATTGGAGTCGAGCTGCTAGTGCAGGATCTCGCGAGATCCGAAGACGGAGGTCAGCACATCCTTCACGCTGAGAGGCCCGACGCCGGGCTGGATCTCGAGCATGCGCTGATGGAACTCCGGCGCCTCGGAGGTCGGAAACTCCTCGCAGAACTCGGCGAAGATGCGCACGAGGACCTCGGCGGCCCCCGTCGCGTCGACGTCGGCGAGATAGAGCACCGCACGTTCCCGCGTCATCCGGAAGATCTGGTCTTCGACGCGAAGGGCGCTTTGGAGATACGCGAGGTAGTCAGGAAAGAGCAGATCGCCCTCTTCCGCCGCCACGCCCACGACCACCGACGAAACCGCATGGGTTTCGGCGAGCTCGGAAACCCGGGCGATCATCGCCGAGAGTTTTCGGGGGTCATCATTCTGTTCACGAGTCATCTGTGCTTCGACCATAACAATCTCTCTATCGACGGCTGGGGCAGAGTTCTGAAGGATGGATGCCGCATGTGCCGAACTGGTGTCATCGACCGCGCCTCGATCGTCCGACCCCAAGGGGAATTTTTCTCGATCGTGTCCGAAGCAACCGGTCCGACCATTCTCTAGAGTCGCCGCGCCGTGCGAATCATCCCCTCGAAAACGCTCGTGAATGCGCCCCGGAGACACCCCGTCCTTGTCTGGTGATGAACGATCCCGAGATGCCCTGACCCGAGAATCCGCGACTCGCGGACCTGGGCTGATGGACCCCGCCGACGCGCTGCAAGCGCGACGACTCGGCCAGGCATTCTTCGCGCTCGCCGGCTCGACCTACGTGCTGGTCGTCCTCGGCGCCCTGGTTCGGGCCCATGGCGCGGGTCTCGCCTGTCCGGACTGGCCGCTGTGTTTCGGAGAGGTGATTCCCGAGTTCGACTTCAAGGTCGCCTTCGAATGGGGCCATCGCGCCCTCGCCGGCGGCATCGGTCTCGTCTTCGCGGCACTCGCCCTGGTCTGCCTGAGGCGGCCCGGCTTGCGCAAACGCATGTGGATCGGGCTGCTGGTCGTCGCCGTGATCCTCGCGGTCCAGATCGTCCTCGGCGGGCTGACGGTCCTCGAACTGCTCGCCTCGTGGACCGTGACGTCCCATCTCGTGACGGGCAACGCCTTCGCCCTCTCGCTCGTGCTGCTCGCGCGTCGCTTCTCGGCTCTCGGCACCAGCCATGCCGTGGGCGACGCCTCGGCTTCCCCGCATGTCGAACACACCGCTCTGCAGCGTGCCGCGACGACCGTCGCAGGCCTGCTCCTCTTCTTCCAGATCGTGGTCGGTGGACTCGTCTCGTCGAACTATGCGGGCCTCGTCTGTCCCGACTGGCCGACCTGCATGAACGGCGAATTCTTTCCAACCTGGCGGGGTATTCAGGGCCTACACGTTGTGCATCGCACCCTTGGATATGCCTGCGTCGTCGCCATCGGCGCCGCGGCCTGGCTCAGCCGCGCCGTCCCGAGCACGAGAGCGTGGCTCGGCGTCGCCGCCGGACTGGCGATCTGCCAGATCGGAGTCGGCGTCGCGAACGTCCTGCTCCGCCTTCCCGTGGAAGTGACGGGTCTGCACTCCGCTCTCGCCGCCGGTCTGATCTGCAGCGTCGGCATCAGCGTCCGCGAAGCCTGGCGACAGGCGAGTCCCTAGGAAGTCCGTCTCGCGTCGGCGATCCGCAGCGAAGGTGCTACATCCTGCTCGCTATCCATCCATTGCGATCCAGCCACGACTGGGAGAGATCATGCGACCCCATCAGATCTTCGCCGATATGAGCCCCGAGAAATGCGAAGCGGTCATGAAGCGCATCTCGCAGGAAGCGCCCGACGTGTTTCGTCAGACCATTGCCACAGCCGCGGCGGCGCTGAAGTTCAGGACCCAGTTTTTGATGAAGCAGCCGATCCAGAAACGCGTCGCTTCGGTCCGTCGCGTCCTCGCCCGCCCGGCTTCGAACCCCCTGGCCGAGGAACTCTTCGCGATCTATTTCCTGAGATGTCGCCTCGAACTGCTGACTGAGTGGCTCGACCTGATGGAGCTCGCGCACGAGGACGGAATGCTGACCGACGACGAAACACCGTGCCCTGATGCGGCGGTTCTCGAAGAGAAGGTCGAGAAGTTCCGAAGCGGAGGCGACGAAGACTGCGACCTGCTCTTGCAGGTCTTCGCGGGGCAAGCCGCGATCGACTGGCCCCCACTCGACGAGATCATCGCGCGTACGGCGGCCTAGCACCGACGCCGCGAGGCCTGGTCTCGCAATCAGGCCTCGCGAAACACGATCCGGCGACTCCGCACGTCAAAAAGAGAAAGGCGCCCGAAACACTCTTCGACGAGTGTTCCGAGCGCCCATGGTTTCGAGCCTCGAAGATTCGAGGGGTTCGAATCGGATGATCAGCCCTTGAACGCGGCGATCAGCGCCTTCATCTCTTCAGCGATCGAATCCGGGATCACGTAGCCCTCGTCCGAATGGATCGTGTTCCAGTTCGAGGCGATCTCTTCGACCGTCGCGGGCGTGCCGACACCGCTGAACCAACCCTGCGCCATGCCGATGAAGATTCGGGCATAGCGACCGCCACCGACCGAGTAGATCGAATGCGTCTCTTCGCATTGCTCGGAGCAGAGGTAGACGGTGAGCGGCGTGACGCATTCCGGCGTGACGTTCTCGGCCATCGGGCCGAGGAGATCCTCGGTCATGCGCGTGCGCGCGATCGGGGCGATGACGTTCGACTTGATGTTGTTCTTCGCGCCTTCGATGGCGATCACGTTCGAGAGGCCGACGAGGCCCATCTTCGCCGCCCCGTAGTTCGTCTGCCCGAAGTTGCCGAAGATCCCGGCCGCGGAAGAGGTGTGGACGAAGCGCCCGTAGTTTCGTTCCTTCATGGCGCGGAACGCCGGCTGCGAAACGAAGAAGCCGCCCTTCAGATGCACGTCGAGCACCAGTTCGAGTTCGCCCTGCGAGAGCTTGGCGAAGGACTTGTCGCGCAGGATGCCCGCGTTGTTCACGACGATGTCGACCTGGCCGAAGTTGTCGAGCGCGGTCTGGATGATCGCCTCGCCGCCTTCGGGCGTCGCGACCGAGTCGTAGTTCGAGACGGCCGTGCCGCCGGCCTCGGTGATCTCCTTCACGACCTGATCGGCCATGCTCGTGCCCGCGCCCGAGCCGTCGGCCGCGCCGCCGAGATCGTTTACGACGACCTTGCCGCCGCGCTTTGCAAATTCGAGGGCGTAGGTTCGGCCGAGGCCGCCGCCTGCACCGGTGATGACTGCTACTCGATCGTCGAAGCGAATCTCGCTCATACTCTGGACTCCTTGAAATCGATTTGGATTCGACCGGGGATTCACCGCCCGGCTCGAGGGTCGAAGCCGACCGCAGGAAGTGGGAGGCGAGCGCGATGCGCTGCTCCATCCTACGGGGTCGGATACGAGGGTTCTGGGCACGAAGCGACGACCGAACTGGCCGCCGATGGCCGGCGCAGACCATAGCAGCGCGAAGCGCGCTGGAGGCGTCCGCGGCGACGAGACGACGACCGTCGAACGGAACGAAATCGACGCGGGAACGGGTCGCCTCATTCCCTCGGGGCCCAAATGGCGCGGAGCGAACAGCCGACCGGTAACTCTACGCGCCCCGATCGCGTAGTCTCGTCCGAATTCGGGAGCTTTGGACAGCGCCGTGCAACCCGAAGACATGCCCTCCGACTTCACGAACTGGAGCCCATCTCCGTCCATGTCGATGCCGCCTTCTGAGACTTCCGATCCCATGCCTCCCGGCCCGGAAACGGCCGGCGGTCGCGACAGGAGCCCGGATGATCGAGCGCCGGACGCGTTCGCCGCGCGTCTCGAAGAGGCCGGGCTCGGTCCGCTCCGCCGCACACGCGTGACGACGCTTCAGCTGAATATCGGCCTGCGCTGCAACCTCGCCTGCCATCACTGTCATGTCGAGTCCGGTCCTAAGCGCGAGGAACGGCTCGATCGGCGCGGCTGCGAGCGCATCCTGGAACTCCTCGAACGCAATCCCCAGGTCGAGTCCCTCGATATCACGGGCGGGGCGCCGGAGATGCATCCCGACTTCCGCGATCTCGTGCGGGGTGCGCGGGCGCTCGGGCGTCGCGTGATCGATCGCTGCAACCTGACGATCCTGTTCGAACCGGGTCAGGAAGACACCGACGCATTCTTTGCGGAACAGGGCGTAGAAATCGTCGCATCCCTGCCCTGCTACAGCCTCGAGAACGTCGAGGCCCAGCGCGGGCGAGGCGTCTTCGACGGAAGCATCCGCGCGCTGCAACGTCTGAACGCCCGGGGTTACGCTCGGCCCGAGAGCGGCCTCGTGCTCGACCTGGTCTACAACCCGGTCGGCGCGTTCCTTCCGCCCTCACAAGCTTCCCTCGAAGCCGACTACCGCGAGAAGCTGCAGAACGAGTTCGGGATCGTGTTCGATCGACTGCTGACCATCACCAACATGCCGATCAAGCGCTTCGCTCATGAACTCCAGCGGGAAGGCGAGTACGAGGCCTATATGGCGCTGCTCGTGAACCATTTCAATCCCGACAACGTGGAGCGACTGATGTGCCGAAACCTCGTCAGCGTGAGCCATGATGGGACGCTGCATGACTGTGACTTCAACCAGGCCCTCGAAATCCCGCTGCACGGCTCGGGGCGAACGATCTTCGACATCGATGATCTGGACGAACTCGCGGGCGGGCGGATCGCGACGGGCGATCACTGTTTCGGATGTACTTCCGGATCCGGCTCGAGCTGCGGCGGCGCGCTGAGCTGAAGACAAGACTCCGGATGCCTGGCATCATCCGGCACTCATTCCAGCCGGAGGTTCCAAGGTGCATCCCTCGACTTCGAACTCTCGACCGACCCGCCGACTTCTCGGCGGCGTGATCGGCGCCCTCGCCAGCCTGTCCCTCCTGCTGTCGCTCGGGTGCGCTGCGCAGCCCGATCTCGCGACGCGCCTCGCAGAGGCCGATCGTGCCGAATCGGACAGGGTGCGGGACGAGGGGCGACGACCGGCGGCCGTCGTAGCGTTTCTCGGTGTCGAGCAGGGCATGACCGTCGTCGATCTGCTGGCCGCGGGTGGCTACTACAGCGAGGTCCTCGCGGTCGCGGTCGGGCCCGAAGGCCGCGTCTACGCGCAGAACACACCCTTCCTCCTGAAGATGCGCGGTGGCGCCAACGAGAAGGCGATCAGCGCGCGGCTCGCGAACGACCGGCTACCGAACGTTGCGAGACTCGATCGCGAGATCAACGATCTCGGCCTCACGCCCGAAAGCATCGACCTCATCTTGACCGCCCTGAACTTTCACGACATCTACAACGGGCGCGGACCGGAGATGGCGATCGGCCTTCTGGAGGTCTTGCATGGGATCCTCGCGCCAAATGGCAGCCTCGCCATCATCGATCACGCCGGCAATCCTGACCTGGACAACCAGAAGCTGCATCGTATCGAAGAAGCCAAGGTCATCGATTCCGCCGAGAAGGCCGGGTTCGTCGTCGAGGCGACGAGCGACGTCCTGCGGCATCCCGAGGACGATCGCACGCGATTCGTTTTCGCAGAGGGGCTGCGCGGCCAGACCGACCGATTCGTCCTCAAGCTCCGCAAGGCGCGCTAGCGCGAGCCAACGCGAAACCCGAGAGCCAGGCTGACGTCAGACTCGAATGCCGGATCCACTTCGGTCTTCGAAACCTGGCTTCAATCGTCCAGTAGACCGAGCACGTCCTCCGGCGGACGTCCGACCACGGCTCGATCTCCACGAACCAGGATCGGCCGTTCCATCAGGATCGGCGTCGTCGACATGGCCACGACGATCTCATCTTCCGTCGAGGCGTCTCCGAGACCCGCTTCGCCGAACTCTTTCTGACCACGTCGAGTGAACTCGCCGACGGGTCGATCGAGTCGACGACCCAGCTCGCGAAGTTCGTCACTCGAGAGGGGATCATCTAGATAGAGGCGTGTCTGGAACGAAACGCTCCGCTCTTCGAGCAGCGCATGCGTCGCGCGACTCTTCGAGCATTTCGGATTGTGAAGCAGAAGGATCTCGTCGTCGGATTTCGGAAGGGCCATGCGCGCTCCGTGTGGGTGATGGAGCGCGGAAGTCTGACGAATTTCGAAGGATGGACAACTCCCTCGTGTCGCCTCTCGCTCATCCAACGCTCATCCAACGGTCAGTCACATCCCAGCCGATCGGACTGCCCGATCGAAGGATGCGCATCTCGCATGCAGCTCCGATCGTTGCTTGACTCGATTTCGGACGCTTGCGAAGCTCTCCGACATCGCCTGATCGGACCCCTCCCAATGTCGCTCGCTGCCCTACGTCCCCATGCCTGCCTGATCGCGCTGGCCGTCTTCTCGTTCGCCCCGCTCGCCTCCGGCCAGATCTATCAGGCCACCGAGGTCATGGATGAGAACGACGACATTCTCGGTCATCTCCTGTTGAATCCCAGTGGCATCGGCGTCGACTCGAACGACAACGCCTTCGTTACAGCCTACGGCTCGCACAATGCCTTCCGGATCCCGCCCGTCGGAATCGTGACGGAGATCATCGACTCGAGCGGCGACGGCTTCGGAAACAGCTTCGGCAACCCCCTCGGCCTCGCGGTCGGACCGAACGACGATGTGTTCGTCTCGGGCACCGCCACGAACAACGCCTTCCGGATCGAACTCCCCGGATCGACGACCGAGATCATCGACGTGAACGGGGATCTGATGGGAAACCTGCTCAGCACGCCGACGCTCCTCGCCGTCGCACCGAACGGCGACGTCCTCGTCGTCGGCCAGGCAGGAGACAACGTCTATCGCATCACGCCCGGCGGTACGATCAGCGTCATCATCGATTCCACGGGCGACGGGGCCGGCAACCTACTCGACACCCCGACCGGCGTCTGCGTCGACACGGCCGGAAACGCGTTCGTCACAGCCTTCGACAGCGCCAACGCCTTTCGAATCACGCCGGGCGGCATCATCACCGAAATTCTCGACGCTACTGGCGACGGCATGGGGAACACGGCCTTGGCCACGACCGACTGTGCAACCGACGCGGCCGGCAACGTCTATGTCACGGACCAGGTGGCGAGTCGCGTCTTCAAGATCGAGACGGGCGGCACGATCACGATGATCCTCGACACAGGCGGGGACGGCTTCGGAAACATTCTGCTCACGCCGGTCGGTATCGACCTCGATTCTTCCGACAACGTGTACGTCGCGGGCTACAACAGCGACAACGTCTTCCGGATCGGCAGCAACGGCGCGATCCGCGAAATCGTCGATGCCAGCGGCGACGGCCAGGGCAACTTCCTCGACGCTCCCATCGGGGTCGCCGTCGACTCGAACGGATCCGTCTACGTCTCCGGCTGGGAGAGCAACAATGTTTTCCGCCTGGATGCCATCCCGGTAGAAGCCCCCGCGCTCGGGCCCGTCTCGATCGCAGCGCTTACGCTGTTGCTCGGTCTCGCCGGCCGTCGACGACTGCGATCCTGATCCCGATCTCGCGGGGCCGTCGTCGACGACGCGCCTCGAGATCGCAGCCCCGCCGCGGGCCTTTGGTTATCCTCCCGGCCCATCGGCCGCGAGCGCCGATGGCAACCAGCTGGACGGCGCGATCCGCGAAGTGGAACGCCTTCGCGATCGCCGCACCATCGCGGTAGGGAGAATCAGGATTGTCGTTGCTTCGTTTCCTCGGACTCGGAAAATCGGATGGCGGACGCGAGCGTGAGCCCGCGAGTCTCGCGGAGATCAGCGCCCAGCTCGAAGCGCTCCCGCCCGAGGAGGCCCGCTTCGTCTCCGCTTTCAGCTACCTGCTCGCGCGAGTGGCGGCGGTCGATCTCTCGACCGATGGCGTGGAACGCGACGCGATGAGGAAGCGACTCGAAGACTTCGCCGGCGTCGACGCGACGCGCGCCGCGCTGCTCTCCGAAGCCGCGATCCGCGCCGCCGAGACCTACAGTGCGAGCGATGGCCATCTGGTCGCGCGCGCGTTTCGCGACATGAGTGAAGAGCCGGAGAGGATTCGACTGCTCCGCTGCCTCTACGCGGTCGCGGCCGCCGACGAGAACATCTCCGCAGTCGAGGACAACGACATCTTCGAGGTCGCCCGGGCGATCGGTGTCCGCCAATCAGATGTGGTCGCCGTGCGATCCGAGTTCAAGAACCAACTGGGATCCATGAAGGCACTCCCGAGCGAGAACTGATCCGCTACGATCGCGCTGCTTCAAGCCCGCGAAAGGGAGATCCGAACGATGGCCGCACGCAAGAAAGCCCGAAAGACTGCCAGGAAGTCTGCAAAGAAGTCCGCGCGAAAGCCGGCCCGGAAGCGCGCGAAGGCGAAGACGACCCGGAAGAAGGCGGCAAAGAAGAAGGTCGCCAAGAAGAAGGCCACGAAGAAGAAGGCCGCCTCACGCAAGAAGAGCGCCGCCAAGAAGCGAAGCGCGCGAAAGACGACGAAGAAGGCCGCCAAGAAGAAGGCGACCAAGCGCAAGTCCACCGCGAAGAAGGCGACGAAGAAGAAGGCCGCGAAAAAGAAGACGACAGCGAAGAAACGAAGCGCGACCAAACCCAAGAGCAAGAGCAAGAAGAAGACCGCTGCTCGTTCGAAGCCGATCCCGGCCTCATCAGGCGAACTCGTTCGAACCCGCCCGACTTCGGTCTCGAAACGCCTGCTCGGCCCGAGCGCGACCGCCAGCGGCGAATCCGCCTCCGCCGGCCTCAGCTACAGCAACCCTGCCCGAGCCGCCATGCTGAAGAAACTCCTAAACCGCTAACTGGGCGCAAAGCGCCCGCCCCGCAACCGCGGGGCGCCCACACGGGGCGACGAGCCGAAGCCGAAGCCGCGAGCGACCCAACACGTCCGCCCGGTTCCCCAGTCCGTTCGTGTTCGGATAAACCGCGGCGCCAGAGGGCGCGACGCGGCGCGACGTCGCTTTGGTGAAATCAAGCGCAGGCGAAGCCGAGCCATTCACCAAAGCGATGTCGTGCCGCGTTGCACCTCGGCCTCGAAACACCCGACCGCGACCGACGCTCAGTCGTCGTCGTCCGTAATCTTCGACTCGTACTTCTTCTTGAGTTCGGACTGGGTCTCCGCCGGCACGGCCGAGTACTTCTCGAACTCCATCGAGAACTCCGCCTTGCCCTGGGTCATGGACCGCAGGTCCGTCGCGTAACCGAACATCTCGGAGAGCGGCACCTCGGCGTCGACCGTGGAGAAGCCGTCGTCCTCGGTCGAACCGACGACCTGACCACGGCGCTGCATGATCGTCTTCAGGATCGACCCCTGGAACTCCGAAGGGCCCTCGACCGAGAGCTTCATGATCGGCTCGAGGATCTGGGGCTTCGCGCGGCCGTAGAACTCGCGGAACGCGCCGCGAGCGGCAGCCTGGAAGGCCATCTCCGACGAGTCGACGCTATGCGAAGCACCGTCATCGATCGTGATCTTCATCCCGATCACGGGAAACCCGATCAGCCGGCCCTTGTCGAGAGAGGAACGGAAGCCCTTCTCGACTGCCGGGATGTATTCCGTCGGAATCGCACCGCCGCGAATCTTGTTGATGAACTGGAATTCCTTGTCGTCCTCGTCGTCGTCGGCGATCGGCTCGACGATGCCTGCGATCTTGCCGTACTGGCCGGAGCCGCCGGACTGCTTCTTGTGCGTGTAGGAAAATTCCGTCGGCTTCGTGATCGTCTCGCGGTAGGCCACCTGGGGCTGTCCCGTCTCGACTTCACAGTTGTACTCGCGCTTCATGCGCTCGACGTAGACCTCGAGATGGAGCTCGCCCATCCCGGAGATCACAGTTTCGTTGCTCTCCTGATCGACCTCGGATCGGAAGGTCGGATCCTCACGCACGAAGCGACCGAGCGCCTTGCCCATGTTGTCCGCGGACTTCTGGTCGATCGGCTTGATCGAGAGCGAGATCACAGGATCTGCAATGTGCATGGAGCTCATCGCGACGTTGATATTGCCATCGGTGAACGTGTCGCCCGAGGCACAGTCGACACCGAAGAGAGCAACGATGTCGCCCGCGCACGTGTCGTCGATGTCCTGCATCTCGTCCGAATGCATTCGGATGAGACGACCGACCTTGACCTTCTTCCCCGTACGCATGTTGTAGATCGTGTCGCCCTTCTTGAGCGTGCCCTGGTAGACGCGCACGTAGGTCAGCTGTCCGTAGCGCCCATCTTCGAGCTTGAAGGCGAGCAGAACGAGCGGCTTCGACGGGTCCGTCTCGACCGTGACCTCTGCCTCGTCCTTCCCGAGGTCGACTGCGGTGTTCGTGATCTCCGTCGGGTTCGGCAGGTAACGGGTGATGGCGTTGAGCAGCAGCTGCACGCCCTTGTTCTTGTACGCCGAACCGAGGAAGACGGGCGTCAGGTCCATCGAGAGCGTGCCCGCGCGAATCGCGTCGCGGATCATCTCGTCTTCGACCTTCTCTTCGAACATCGCTTCCATCAGTTCGTCGGAGAACATCGAGACTGCGTCGAGCATGATTTCTCGGTACTCGTCGGCCTGGTCCTGGAGATTCTCCGGAATCGCTTCCTCGCGCACGGTCTCGCCGTTGTCGCCGTCGAAGTAGTACGCCTTCATCGTCACGAGATCGATGACGCCCTCGAGATCGTTCTCGAGGCCGATCGGAATCTGGGTCAAGATCGCGTTGTGGCCGAGCTTGTCGCGAAGCTGTCCGGAGACCTTGAAGGGGTCGGCTCCGGAGCGATCGAGCTTGTTGATGAAGGCGATACGCGGAACGTTGTAGCGCTTCATCTGCCGGTCGACGGTCATCGACTGTGACTGCACGCCGGCGACGCCGCAGAGGATCAGGATCGCGCCGTCCAGCACGCGCAGGGAGCGCTCGACCTCGACCGTGAAGTCGACGTGGCCAGGCGTGTCGATGATGTTGATCTGATTGCCTTCCCACTCACAGTAGGTCGCGGCAGAGGCGATCGTGATGCCGCGCTCGCGCTCGAGCTCCATCGAGTCCATCGTCGCGCCGACTTCGTCCTTGCCGCGCACTTCATGGATCGCGTGGATCTTGCCCGTGTAGAAGAGGATGCGCTCCGTCAGGGTCGTCTTGCCTGAGTCGATATGCGCACTGATTCCGATATTTCGGACCTTGTTGATGTCACCGAGCATCTTCGTCTACCTCTTCGCGTTCACTCGGCCAACCCACGTCTTTTTTCGGGGGTTGGCTCGACGGTTGCCGGCTGCCTACGACGAGCCTGCATTGTTTCAATCGGGTCTTACGTCTGCACCCGCGCCTCGCTTGAGCGAGTCCGCGACTACGAAGCCGGTCGGCGCCGGGAGGCAGTGTCGACCGCCGCGTGATTCACGACGGCGCGACTCTCGACCGAGACGCTCGACCCTGTCTCTACTACGACACTGATATAGGGGGCCCAGACCAGTTGGGCGCGCAAATTAGCGGGATGCCGAAGGAAAATCGACCCCAAGCGTCGCTATGCTGCACCTCGGCCCCGCAGGAATCGATCGAACCACTGCAACCGCCTGTCTGCCGTCAGAGAAGCCGATCCCCGACCTCGAGGCCCGACTCGATCGCCGTCGTCTTTCCGGTCGCCTCGCGACGCACCTTCTGGATCCGAAGCACTCCACCCCGCGCGGCCAGGAGCAGGCCCGACTCGACGACGGCGAGGAGGGTCCCCGGCTCCTCCGAAGGGTCGGATCGCGACTCGACCCGGCTTCCGTAGAGCCGAATCCTCTCGTCTCCGAAGGTGAGCCAGCCGCCTGGCTGAGGATCGCACCCCCGGATCCTGCGATCGAGCACCTCGACGTCGGCCTTCAGGTCGAGCTGCGCCACATCGTCGTCGACGAGACCCTGGAAGCTGGCGCCCTCCTCGGACTGCGGCGTGAGCCGAGCCGTCCCGGCATCGATCGCAGCGACCGTCTCCACCATCGCCTCGACGCCCATCGGGTAGAGCTTGTCGAAATAAAGGCTCGCCGTGTTGTCGATCGGCGAGATCGGTACGCCGCCCTTCTGTAGAAAGAGGGGCCCCGTATCCACACCGTCGTCCGGCTGGAACACCGAAATGCCCGCCTCCTCGGCCCCCTCGATGATCTGCCAGGCCAGTGCGCTCCCGCCGCGGAAGGCGGGCAAGAGAGAGGGGTGGAAACACACCGATTTGTGCTTCGGTGCGTCGATGATCTCCGGCGGGAGGATCACGGTGGTAAATGGAAGCACGTTCAGCTCGGCGCCGAGCGCGAGGTATTCGTCGACGCGCTCGGGACGGGCCTCGCCCTTTCGGCGATAGCCCTTGTATCGGAACAGAGGCCACCCGCGCTCCTCGGCTTCGACGGCGAGAGGATCCGCGCGCCCACCCCCATCCGGCGGCACGTGCACGCCGACGATCTCGTGGCCGGCCTCCGCGAGACGCGTGGTGACATCACGACCAAAAGGGGCCTGTCCGAAAACAGCGATTCGTATCGACATGGCCCGACGATATCACGTCGGCTCGGCGCTTCACGAAGGCCCGGTTTGCTATGCAGTCGTCATGAACAAGACACGATCCAGCGGTCTCGGTCTTCTTCCCCTCGCACTCCTGATGCTGATCCCGGCTTGCGCATCCGGCCCCCCGCCCGGTCCGTCGCCTGCCGAACTCGCGGGTCGTGAAGCCAAGACGATTCTCCTATCACCCTTCAACATCGTGAATGCACTCCCGCCCGAACTCGAGGGAACGACGAAGAAGGTCAAGCGAATGCTCGTCGACCATCTCGAGGCCAACGGCAAGACCGTCAAGGTGATGGGATATCGCGCGGCCCGCAATTTGTGGAAGGACTCGACGGCCGAGGTCCGAACATCCGGGAAGAAGAAAAATTTCGAGAACGCGGCGAAAGTCTACGCGCGAAAAATCCGCGAACATCTCGAGTTCGACGCCGTCATCGTACCGTCCCTCTTCCTACAGAACGCGAAGGTGGCTGGAAGGACAGCGAAATGGGACGGTACGGAGCAGAAGGTCGAAATGGAAGGTCGCGTGCCGACCAATCGCTCGAATCGATACGGCGGCAACATGGGAACGTTCTACGTCCAGGCCGCCTCCATCTTCGTGCGTATCCTGGACGCAAACGGAAAATCGATCCATGACAAGAAGTCGGGCATCGAGCTGATCCAACACCTCGCGCTCATCGTCGAGGACGGGGGTCTAGCCTCGGGCGCGGAACGCGTCGACATGGAGCTCGTCGACGACAAGATCGCGATCGATGACGACGAGCGGATCAGCGCAGCCGCAACCGATGTGCTCTATCCGTTCGTTCCGCGCGACCCGACCGAATCGAGTCAGCCGCCTGCGGCAGAGCCCGGGGAATGATCCTCGCTCGACTGGGCTCAGAACGAGCGCCCGTTGCTTCCTCATTCGTGTCTCGTGTCAGTCGCTTTCTCGCCGTCCCGCTCCTGTTCGGTTTGGCTTCATGCGCTTCGACTCCTTCCGAGCCGCCCTCCCCCGCGGAGCTCGCGGGTTCGCAGGCCACGAGGATCGCGGTCACACCGATGAACATTGTGATCCCGCTGCCCGACAGGCTGAAGGGGTCGACGGCGATCGTCCGGCGGGCACTCGAGGCGCATATCGAGGACAACGAGAAGACGCTCGAATGGATCGACTTTCGACTGGCGCGAGCGCTCTGGATCGAGTCGGCCGCCGCCGTTCGCGAGGCCGGACAGGAAGAGAGCTTCGAGAACGCCGCCCGGGTCTTCGCGCGACGCGTGGCCGCGCGCGCCGAGGTCGACGCCCTGATCGTCCCTAGCGTCTACATCCAGAACGCACGAATCATGGAAGACAAGGCGTACTGGGACAGCACGAACCAGAAGATCGAACTCATCGGAAAATCGAAGTGGGAGATCGAGACGCCGCCCATCTCGACGATCGAGGCGGCCTCGGTCCTGGTGCACGTGTTCGATCGAAACGGAGAGCTGCTACACGAGCGCCGGACCGGCCTCGAGCTGATCCAGCACCTGGGCATTCGACGCGAACGACGACAAGGGCAGGACAAACGCACGTGGGTCCCGACCGACGACGAGCCCGCCATCGAGAGTGAACGCCGCGTACGGGCTGCGATCGCGCATTCCCTGTCGCCCTTCCTGCCGAAGTAACACCCGACGACGTCGTGACAAGCCATAGGCCCTGTGGACGAACTAGACTCGATCCCATGACCGAGCCGAGCCCATCCGTCGCGCCCACCCCGACCGAGGGCCACTGCGACTCCGCCTTCGCCGCTGTCGGGAATGCCTTTCGAGAGAATTTCCGTCTGCATGACGAGGTCGGGGCAGCGCTCTCCATCCGTATCGACGGCAAGACCGTCGTCGATCTCTGGGGAGGCCATCGCGACGCGGCGCGCACTCGGCCATGGGAGCACGACACCCTCGTCAACGCGTACTCCGTCGGGAAGGGCATCGCGGCGATGCTCGTCCTCTCGCTCGTAGAGCGGGGCGAACTCGATCTCGACGAGCCGATCTCGCGAATCTGGCCCGAGTTCGCTGTAGAGGGCAAGAGCGGAACGACGCTGCGCATGATCCTCGCGCACAGGGCGGGACTACCGGGCGTACGCAAGGAACTCGCGGACGACGCCATGTATTCGTGGTCGACGATGACCGAAGCCCTCGCCGAACAAGCTCCCTACTGGGAACCCGGAACCGCGCATGGGTACCACGTGAACACCTTCGGCTTCCTGGTCGGCGAGCCGCTCGTGCGACGAATCGGCCATCCCTTCGCGGAGGCCTTGCGTCGTCGCGTGACCGGACCTCTCGGGGCCGACTTCTACATCGGACTCCCCGCTTCCGAGCATGCGCGCGTCGCCGAACTGATCCAGCACACACCACCGAAGAACGTCGACGCCCGCGAAGTGCTCATGGCGCATTTTCGGACGGGCGAGCCCGAGCGCGATGCGATGTTGCAGGCGACCTACATGAACCCGATCGGGCTCTCGGGCTTCGGGACCGTGAACGGGCGCGGATGGCGACTCGCCTCGATTCCTTCGACGAACGGACACGGGACCGCGCGAGCCGTCGCCGCGCTCTACGACCATTTCCTCACGCACGACGTGACGCAGAATGGGTTCGTCGGTCCCGGTCTGCGCGACGAAGCGATCGCGACGCATTCGGAAGGTCTCGACGAGGTGCTCGGCAAACCCTCTCGTTTCGGCCTGGGCTTCCAGCTCGCGCAGCCGACACGGCGAGTCGGCACGGCCTCCGGATTCGGGCACTACGGGTATGGTGGGACGCTCGGCTTCGCGGACCCCGAGACCGGCGTCGCCTTCGGTTACCTGATGAACCGACCGGGGCAGCGCTGGCAGACGCCGCGCACGAACGCACTCCTCGACGCACTCGACGAGTCACTCGGACTTCCGCGATGGGTCGAGCCGAACGAAGATCGGCGGGAAGGCGATACGGCACCGGACGAGAAGATCTCGACCTAGCGCCTCCCTAGATCGGGACCTTCGATCGGTCGCCGATCTTGCCGGCGGGCGTGGCCGGACTCCCGACCGCGAGCGTATGGGGCGGCATCGACCGGGTGACCAGCGATCGCGTGCCGACGACACATTGTTCGCCGATCTCGACGCCGCGCAGGACGGTCACGTCCGATGCGATCCAACTATGATCGCCGATCACGACGGGTTCGGTCTTCTCGAGGCGTTCGGAATCGAGGTCGTGCTGGTCCGAGTCGAAGACGCGAGAGCCCGGGCCGATCCAGACGCGATTGCCGATGTCGAGCCGCGATTTGCAGCTGAGATGGCATCCGTTCAGGAAACCCTCCCGACCGATCGAAATATGCGCGCCGGGGAAGACGAAAATGATGATCGGTCCGACGTCCGAGCGCAGCCAGGTATCGGCGCCGATCTCGAGATGTCCGCCCTCGGCGACCGAGATGTGCAGCCCGTGCGCGCGGCGCTCGGTATAGACGCGTTCGCCAAGGGTGAGGCGCGCGCCGGGGGCGAGTGCGAAATGGGACGAGGCGAAGTTCGTGCTGACATCGTCTGCGAGAGAAACGCCGGGATTGCGTTCGCAGAGGCGGCGCAGTCGATACCGGTCGTAGGCCTGGATCGCCTGCAGCTGCCAGCGCGTCAGACGACTCACCATCGGTGAGGGACCTTTGGCGGGCACGAAGGCGCGTCCGAGGGAGTCTGCGAGAAAGAAGCCAGGCTCGTGAGGGCGTCGCTCGGCGAAGACATCGCCTACTGGCCGGGTGCTGACTGGCCTTCCTTCAATCGGAAGGTGATGAAGCCATGCGTCGGATCGTAGGGAGAGAGGCCGACCGTCACGCGGTCGCCCGGGATCACGCGAATCCGGAAGCGACGCATCCGCCCGGACAGCTGGGCGGTCACCTGCTGACCGTTCTCGAGAGTGATTTGATAGCGGCCACCGCCGAGAATCTTGTCGACGCTTCCGGTCGCTTGAATCAGGTCGTCTCTCGCCAAATCGAATCGATCCTTCCGGACTTCGGGCCGCTGGCGGATCCGCTCCAGCCATCGCCCCGTGTCTCGTCATCTGGACTTCGAAGCCCCAGCTGCTCGCCCGCGGTCGCCCGGAAATCAGCGTCCGTTCGAGCGGCGGCCCTCGAAGTGCGCGCAGGCTAGCACGGGGCTCGGAGGGCGGCGAATCCGCCCCAGAGCGGCCCGGGCGCTCCACGGCGACCTCGAATCCGCCGATCGGGCCAGAAAAATTCCGGAGATGTTGCTAGCCTCGGCGCCCGCGGAGAGGTGGCGGAGCTCGGTTGAACGTGCCTGACTCGAAATCAGGTGAAGGTGCAAGCCTTCCGTGGGTTCGAATCCCACCCTCTCCGCCATTTGGGCTTCCCGAGCGGAAACCTTCCCATTCCAGGTTGGTCTAGGCCCAGAAGAACCCGTGGTTCCGCGGCGTCCTGGGCGGTCGGGCCTTCCCGAAGCGAACCGGAAACAGCGAGAATTCGGCATCGACCACCGAAACGGTGAGCGGCGTCGAATCGTTCACGGATGTTTTAGGATCTGCGCGAAGCCAGACCTACGAGTCCGAGCCCGAGCAGCATCGCGGTACCCGGCTCCGGTATCGGTTGACCGACCAGGTAGTAGTTGAAGTCCTGCCCGACATACGTTTGGGGCGTTCCGTACGGATCAGAAAACGGGTCGTAGAGCGGATCTCCGAACTGAAAGCCCTGGTAGACGACGGCGCCACCGGTTTCCGAGTAGCCGACCGAGGCGCGCCCATCAAAGATCGCCATGAACCAGTAGTCGCCAGGTGCCAAGGCAACCGGCGGTACGGCCGTTTCGAGATGACCGATCGTCGACACTGCAAAGATCCCGGAATCTGCAACGAGGACGTCCGGCAGGCCTCCGAGGTCAGTATAGATTCCCACCTGAGCGTCGTAGCCGGAGTTCTTGAAGAGGATCCCGACGTCGGTCAGCAGAAACGGTACAGGGACGGTGATTGCTTCTCCCAGAATGAAAGTCGGGGCGTGATAGCTCGTTAGTCCGAGGTCTTCGACGTTTCCGAATGTCAAGGCGGAACCCGCCGCCGGAATGCCAGCGACCAACCAGAATACGAGAATGAGCGGTCTAATCTGATTCAGAATCTGCAATGAATCCCCTTTGTCCACCGGAAGCGGCCAGTAGAAGGGATGTATGGTCTCGAGCCGATAGGTGGCAGTTTCATTTCGGGCGGAAGCCTTTCAAACGCAGAATGATCAATCAGCAACATCGATCGCTTCAAGCTAACACAGCGAGTGGGTCGAGCATGGAGAGACTGGGACCCCGATTAGTCGAACCCAGACGCGGTCGACGGGGAAGATCCCATGCGGCCTGTAGATCCATCACCCGTCGCGCTCGAGCTGCGCACGCGTTGCGCACCGCGAGTGACCGGATGAATCCGAGACTCCCCTCAGTACACTCGTATGCTGAACGAGGGTTCTGTCTCCGAGACGAGAAATCGACGAGGAGGGTCGAAGTTGGGTAATCCGAAGCGCTACAAATACGGCTACGACCTACGCAAGGTCGCCAGCGCGCGCGTCCACGTTGGTCGCCGTGTCGATGGGCGTCTCGAGGCGCGAATCGCTCATGCGCCGCTTCGAGGCGTGACCTCAAAGATGCTGGTCTGGTGGTTCGAGAACTTCGCCGATTCGACGGGTTTCGTCGGCTCGACTCGCCGCTCTACCGAGATGAATCGGTGAGCGACCAAGACGCGGCAGAGAGGCGAGAACGAGCGACGACGCGCGGCCGTCACCTGGGCTACGAATATTCGTCTGTGAACCTTCCGCGCCGAGCCGCTTGGGCTGAACCGATGAACTCGAAGACCAGGATTCGTCCCGAACGTGCAGACGACGCCGTCGCCATCCACGACGTCCTCGTGGCCGCATTCCACGGAATATCCCACGCGGCTGGCGATGAAGCCGAGATCGTCGAGGCGCTGCGGGTGCGGAACGCGTTGACCGTGTCTCTGGTCGCGGAGTCGCGTGGCACGGTCGTCGGGCAGATCGCGTTCTCGCCGGCGCGACTGGCCAGCGGCGTCACGGGCTGGTCCGCTCTGGGTCCCGTCGCGGTCCACCCCGACCATCAGCGTAGAGGCATCGGTTCGCGGTTGGTGCATGAAGGCCTCGAGGCCATCTACGCGCTCGGTACGGCCGGTTGTATCCTGACGGGCGATCCGAACTTCTTCTCGCGATTCGGGTTCGAGAAGGCGCCGCGCAATCTGCCGTCAGACGAGCCGTCTGCGCTCTTCATGGTCAAGGTCTTTCGGCGTCCGTGATCCTCGCGGAGCGACGAGGATGATCGAGGCGCAGGCGACTCTCGGGTGCATCGCGTCCAGCTGCGCGGCTTGGAGTTCCTGCTTCCGTCCGCCGTGACCGAGTTTCGTTCGTGAATGCGGTCATCGACCTCTCGTGCTTGTTGGATCCGACCTGAAAATTGTCCGCTACTACAATCTTTCTTAGAGTTGGATCCGAATCGATCAAGACGAAGAGTCGCGGCTTCGACCTGTCCACTTTTTCCGATGCAATGGACGATCGCCGGTCGCGTCGGGTCTCCATCCGATCCCCGAAGAGGGAGCGGATTTCCCTGGACCCGAGCAAAGGGGCCGCCGAGACGAGGCCCGGTTTCGATTTCGCCGTATGCAAAATAGAAGGGACACACCATGTGCACTTCTCACGATGTCAGCAATCGGACCGACACGAACGATCCCCGAAGCGGCTACCGGCTCGCCGAGTCCTGGCCCATCTATCCGGAAGACATGCGCTTCGAGATGGGCTCGGGAGTCGCCGTCGACGACAAAGGGGTGATCTATCTCTTCACTCGCGACATCGAGCACTGGGCGGCGCATCCCCTCGCCATGCGAGACAAGATGGGCAAGAGCAGCATCTCGATGTTCGATCGCGACGGGAACTATCTCGGCAAGTGGGGGCGGTCCGACGAGCCGGGCTTCGCGCTCGGTGCGCACACGCTCTACATCGAGAAGGACGGGATGTTCTGGACCACCGATCGCGATGGTCACGTCGTTCGCAAGTATGATCCCGAAGGAGAACTCCTCCTCACGCTCGGAACCTTCGGGAAATGGGGCGATGGGACCGACACGTTCAATGGCCCGACGGCAGTCGTGGTCCAGGAGAGCGGCAACATCGTCGTCGCCGACGGCTACTGGAATTCGAGGCTCGTGTGGTTCACGCCCGAGGGTGAATTCATCAAGTCCGTCGGGACCTGGGGTCGTGGCCCCGGCGAGTTCAACACGCCCCACGCGCTCGCGCAGGACGGGTCCGGACGATTGCTCGTTGCGGATCTATGCGGGGGCAACTTCCACGACTACATGACCGTGCCGAACCAGATCGCCGAGCATCGAACCCGCGTCGAGAAAGGCTGCCGCAGCCGCATCCAGGTTCTCGACCCGGACGGGGCGTTCATGGAAGAATGGACCCACATCATGCCCCTGAGCCTCGCGGTCTACGGGGATCACGTGTACGCGAGCGACAAGATGAGCAACCTCGCCATCCTCGAGGCGAAGACGGGCGAGGTCGTGGAGCGGGTCGAGAACATCGCCATCTACATCCATCAGCTCGCCATGGATGCCCACGGTGATCTCTACACGGCCTCGGTCTATCCGGAGCACGCCGGCGAGAAGCGCGGGCGCGAAGGACCCTCGCATCGTCGATGGACACGGGCATCGCTCTCGGGCGAGGGGGCCTGAGTCCGGCGAGCCGCCGCGGACGCTGGAATCGGAACGCCTCTGGACGAAGCGTCCCGACTCAGTCGAGGTAGGGACGTCCGTCGTACAGGTCCGCGTAGAGCCGCCCACCCTGCATCACCGTGAGCTTCGCGTGGTCCTGCAGCACGCGGATGTCCGCGAGCGGGTTCCCGTCCACGATCAGCAGGTCGGCCGCCGTGTCGCGTTCGAGCGTTCCGTAGTCGCCCTTCGAATCGAATGCGAGACCGCCATTCCGGGTGGCACAGATCAGGGCTTCGGCATTGGACATGCCGAAGAGCTCGACGAAGTACTCGAGATCCTTGGCATAGGTGCCGTGCGGAGCGATGCTGATTCCGTAGTCGCCTCCGACCACGAGCTTCACTCCGACGTCGCGCAGTTTCTTGACCGTCGCGATCGTCGCTTCGATCTCCGCCTCGTACCCCTGTGCGCGAACCACTTTCTTCGATACGCCGAGCGACTCGCATTTCTCGAGGTACGTGACCTCCCAGGCGATCGCGGGTCCGACGAAGGTCGTGTCCCGCTTGCTGGCCAACAGTTCGACGGCCTCGTCGTCGAGATAGTTGGCATGTCCGATCAGTTCGACACCGGCGCGAGACGCCTGTTTGACTGCGGCGGCGGAGCGCGCATGACACGCGACGCGAAGTTTTCGGCGCCGCGCCTCGTCGACGATCGCGGCAATCTCCTCGTCCGTGAACGAGAGCTCCCCGGGCGGATTGACGGGGTTGATCGCCTCGCCGTCGACGAAGATCTTGACGATGTCGACACCGATTCGACGCTGCTCGCGAACGGCTTTGCGCAGGGCCCACGGTCCATCTTCGATCTGACTGAGCCCGCCGGGATTGTCGACGTTGCTCGCCGTCGCTCCGAGGTCGCGCCCGGCGGCGAGGAGGCGGGGACCGACGATGGAGCGAGCATCGATCGCCTTGCGTAGCGCGACGTCGATCTCGTAGGCAGAACCGAAGCTGATCGCCGACGTAAAGCCAGAAGCGAGCATCAGGCGCGCGTTGTCGACCGCCGTGATGGTCGAGTCTTCGACCGATTCGATTCCGATCGCGAATGGGCTCGCGTTCGCGAAGGACAAGTGTGCGTGCGTCTCGGTCATGCCGGGCATGACGAATCGGCCCGCGGCATCGTGAACCCGCACGTCGGAGGGAATGGACGGAAGATCATCGGTCTTCCCGACGAACTGGATCCGCCCATCCTGGACCCAGACCGCCCCGCGCTCGATCGGCGTCTCACTCGTCGCGGTGAAGACCGTGGCATTCTTGAAGAGGTGGTCCATGGAGGTCATCGAGTCTCTCGTCGTGGGTCGTTCTGGATAGGAATGCAGGAAGGGATGAAGGCGACTTGGCACATCCAGCGGATGTCTGGACGGTAGGGCGGCGGGTCGGGCTCGACCAGACTGACGTGATCGGGGGCTTCGGACCGCCCGCGATCCGCCGCGGTCGGGTGTAACATCGGGTCCGGGCGTTTCGAATGCTTCCCGGGCGATCCGCATCCGGGTTCCCGTCCTTTCGACGCCCGTTCGCGAGGAAGTCGAGCCCACATTCAGGGATCGAGCGTCGAGGCCAACGAGGCAGAGGAGTGAGGTGAAATGGAGATTCAAGGCCGCAAGGCGATCGTCCTTGGAGGCACGTCGGGCATCGGTCTCGAAACGGCGCGTCAGCTCGTCGAAGGCGGCGCCGAGGTCGTCGTCGCGAGTCGATCGGATGCCAATCGTGAGAAGGCATCCCGCACGCTCGGTCCGAAGGCCGCCATCCGCGAAGTCGACGTGCTCGATCGCGAAGCACTCGCCGCCCTCTTCCAGGAGCAGGCGCCCTTCGACATCCTGGTCTGTGCCGCGACGGGCGGGCCGCGCGCGCTCGGGCCCTTTCTCGAAATGGATCTCGACGGGTTCCAGGCCTCGTTCGCCAAACTCTGGGGCTATACGAATGCCGTTCGCCTCGGCGCGGCGTCGATGACCGAAAACGGCACGATCGTGCTCGTGAGCGGATATCCCGCTCGGCGTCCTTCTCCCGGCGCGTCGGCCATCTCGACGGTCGGCAACGCAGTCGAAGGCTTCGCCCGCGCAATCGCATCCGAGATCGTGCCGCGACGCATCAACGTCGTCTCGCCCGGCGTGATCGCGACGCCGATGTTCGATCTCGACGGTGAGATGCGAGACACCTTCCTCGCTTCGGCAACCCAATCATTCGCGATTCCCAGGGCGGGCGAACCGGAGGAGGTCGCGAGCGCGATCCTCTTCGTGATCGGAAACGATTTCGTGACGGGCACGACGGTCGACGTCGACGGCGGCGCGCTTCTCTAGTCTTCGGATCGGGCCAGAGCGTCTCGATCGGATCGTTGTCGGTCCTCGAGGCGACGATCGCGATTTCATCGATGCCGAGTCTTCGAGCATCGCGATGGTCAGCGCCAATCGAATCATGAGGCTGTTCCCATTTCGCGAGCGCAGCCGCAGGTGTCTGCCTCGAGATTGCTGAGGCCAACCCCCGAAGTCATCGGCACATGCATCTTGCGATGCGCTCCGTCCAGCGGCTCCTATTTGGATTCTTGCTCTTTCAAGATCTGCCTATTCTTCTGTTTCAGCCGCCACTCGGCGCCCATCCCATCCGTGAGGTCCTTGGGCGCCTTCTCGATCGGAATGACGAGATCGCCTTCAACGGGCCACTCCTCGAGTAGATGAGGGTGGTAGCCCTTCGGGTAGTACTTCTTCGGGTCGATCTGCTGTTCCCGAACGAAAGGTTCCTGAATTTCTTTTCGGGAAGTCGTGGGGTGCGGCACGACCAACTGTCCGTTTGAAAAGTCGAACTGCGGAGCACGATTGTTCGGGAAGTCCGGCAGGATGCCCTCGCGGACCCAGATGCTTTCCTTGGTCACGTTGGCAACGATCCCATCGGGTGCGCCAAAGTGAAACGGGCCATCCCAATACTCGCGGATCTCCGCAACCGACTCCTCGTTCTGGTAGGGATCGAAGGCCATATGCGTGGTCATCAGGATTCTCGGCTTGATTTTGCTCGCCAGATAACCGGCCGCGTAAGCGGGCGTGTGATGCGTGTCGACCGTATATCGTCCGAGGAAGGGTGGAACGCCCTGTACGCCCGAGCTGATAGCGATGAGTTCCGCCTGCATTTCGGTGACGTAGACGTCGACGCCCTTTGCGTACTTGATATCGAGTTCACTCGGTCGTCCGTCACCGGTCCACACGAAGCTCAAGCCGTTCCAATCGAGCCGATAGCCCGAGGCGCCGTCCTTTGCATGGGATCGCTGCCAGTGAATGACCTTGACGCCATCCTTGTCGTAGATGACGCCGCCGTTATCGCGAAAGTCGAACTCATGAACCTGGATGTCCCAACCCTTGCCGACGGGGAACACACTGAAAGCATCCGTGTGCCAGCCGAGCATCATTTTCATGCCCTCGACCATTTTCGCGGTGCCGTATTCGGGAGTGCGGCCGGAGGGCCCGTAGACGTTCAGGCGATCGTGCCATCCGCCGGCCCACGTACCGAACATCCACAGGTAGGGCAGAGAACCGAAATGATCGACATGGAGATGCGTAATGAAAACCTTGTCGATCTGGTTCAGGGCGATTCCCGCCGCGGGATAGTTCGCGATAGCGCCTTCGCCGATATCGAAGACGAAATTGTCACCGTTTCCCAACTGAACGAGGATGGATGTGTTCATCTGGCCGGGACGAATACTCGGCGAAGTTCCCATGAAGATGATCCGCATTTCGTTCGGCTGGATTTCTTCAGTATTGGGGAACCAGTTTGCTGCACTCTTCAGCCAGGGCTGAGGCGAGATGCCCTCGAAGAGGAGACCCTCTTTCCAGCGGCCAAGAGGCACACCTCCAGAAAGCGCAGCTTGAATGACTTCCCCGCTCGACGGCTCTTGCACGGGCGGTGCTTGTGAGAAGGCGGGCGCGGTGAAGAGCAGCAGCAGGGCCAGGATTCCCCGCGCCGACGTTGATTGAATAAGGCGTTTCATTTCTTCTTGCTCCGATGTTTGTCACCTCGTCCGGTGACGCTTCTGCTTTTCAAGGCCTCGACCATCAACTCGTAGCAAAGCGCAGAGAGCGAGGTCCCTCGCTGGGCAACCAGGACGTCGAGCATGGTTCTCTCGCTGGACGTCACGAATGTGACGATCCGAATCGACCGGGCCAGATCGGGCGGCAAGGGCGGTCGTCCTTTGCGCCGCGGTGCGGGGCGGGCCTTTGTCTTCCTTGCGCCCACGAGCGTTCCCCCAGAATGAACCGGAATTGTGATTGCCGAAAAATGCGGGTAGTTTTCCGGGCGCCACATCAAGAACTCGCCAAAAGCGCAGAATCATGTCTGAGATCGAAACATCTGGGGCGAGATCCGATCGTCGGAGCGGCCAATTCTCCGACTACAGCGAGCTCGGCCGGCTGGGAGGTTGGGATCTCGACTTTCGTCAGCTCGATCCCGGCGCGCACCCGATTTCAGCCTCCATCGTGAGCAGCGATCGCCTGTTGATCATGCGAATGCAATTCGGCTGCGGGTTTCATCAGCTTGGATGTTCGCCGCCCGGCATGCTGACCGTGGGCCTTCCTATGATTGGCATGAACGACTGGTTTGGACGTCCCTACCAATCAGGAAGCATTCTGCCCTTCAATCATGCCAGCGGCGTCGATGGCGTGTCGCATCCGGGCTTCGAAGCCTTCACGATCTCGATCGCCGAGGATTTTCTCCGGGACTGCTCTGCGGCGCATCGACTCCCCTGGCCGGATCATCTATCGGCGCCGAAGTCAGGGACATGGATTCCGAATTCGCGATTCGCGCGCATGGTGCGCCGCGCGATGTGGATGCTGACCAACGATGCGCCAGCGCGTATGGAGGCGGACTGGGAATCGGAGCTGGCCGTAAACGTGTTGATGGCAGCGCACGTCGATTCCCGAGTCGACGAGTCTCCCGCGCCGGCCGTCCGCGCGCGAGCCGTATCCGCGGCGCTGGAATTCATCGCGGCGAATCAACACCAGGCAACGACGGTTGGCGAAATCTGTTCGCAAACCGGGGTGTCCTGGCGGACGCTCGATCGCGCGTTCGTCGAACGCTTCGGGATCGGCCCCAAGGCCTACCTGCAGCGTCTTCGGCTCGCGGGCGTGCGCAAAGATCTGTTGACGAGCTCGAGGCGCATGGTGATCGCCGACGTCGCCAATCATTGGGGCTTCTGGCATTTGGGTCAGTTCGCGCGCGACTATCGCGGCCTCTTCGACGAGCTGCCGTCGGCAACTCAGAGCCGTTCCGGGTCGTGATCCGAAACGATTCGACGCGTCGGACGAGCGCGCTTCGCATGATCGGAACCCAGAGACATTTCCTCTGGTTCGTCGTGGAAGCGACGATCGATGCGGCTCGGGAGATTTCGAGTCGTTGACGCGGGCGCGGGCGCCTGTCGAAGCCGGCGGTTGCTACGCTCCACTCCTTGGACGAACTCATCGCAATCCTGGTCGCGCACGGCTATCTCGTGCTCTTCGCCATGGTCTTTCTCGACCAGATGGGCGTCCCGGTGCCGGCGCTTCCCGTGGTGGTCGCAGCCGGCGGGCTCGCGGGATCGGGCCAGCTCGACCCATTCCTCGCGACGTTCGTCGTCGTCCTGGGGACGCTTCCCGCTGATTGGATCTGGTACGAAATGGGTCGGCGCCATGGAACGCGCGTCGTCCGCGTGCTCTGTCGGATCTCTCTCGAACCCGACTCGTGCGTGCGGAGCACCCAAAACTTCTTCGTCCGACACGGACCGCGTTCGCTCCT
>Ga0315338_1001611_pt1 | contig 26980 bp, 17 predicted proteins | sample ASW8metaG_FD_204518 | JGI IMG/M metagenome (GOLD analysis project Ga0315338, IMG submission 204518) | Ammonia-oxidizing marine archaeal communities from Monterey Bay, California, United States - ASW #8 | ecosystem: Environmental > Aquatic > Marine > Coastal | place: USA: California | collected... | reverse complement strand
AACTCGCCGATATCGAGGTGAGTGACGATGGTGTCGGCAGCAACACGCTGAGCCTTACAGGCGCCGATGCGACGAGCTTTGAAGTCGTCGATAGCAGCCTCTACCTCAAAGCGGGCGAGGCGCTCGACTACGAGACGCAATCGAGCTACAGCGTTACGGTCAATGCTCAGGACAGTTCTCTCCCCGGTAGTACGCCGGCCACAGTGGGCTACTCGCTCGCCCTGACCGACACGAACGAATCGCCTCTGGCCGTTTCGCTGACCAACGCGGTCGGCGCATTGACGGATGACACCGATACGACCAGCGCGATTCGAGTGGCCGATATCGAGATCAGCGACGATGCGCTGGGCAGCAACGTGGTGACCCTCACCGGCACCGATGCGGCCAGCTTTGAAGTCGTCGGCACGGAGTTGTTCCTCAAGGCGGGCGAGGTGCTCGATAGCGATTTGCAGGCAAGTTATGCCGTTACCGTGAACGTCGAAGACAGCAGCGTCTCAGGGAGTACGCCGGTCACGGCCAGCCTGACTCTCGCCATCACACCACCGGGCAGCGGAAATGTCACCATCTTCGCCTACGACGATAGTGCGAACCTTGCGAACAACGGTTCCTTCGATTCCGGACTGGAAAACACACTTTGGCAGTCTGCCCCCGCGCTCGATGGCTGGACAAATGCCAATTTGATTGAGGTCTGGGGCGATGGCTTTGTAAATCAGGTCGTTGGCAATCGGGCTGGACCCGACAACCGAACACTCGTTCTGGAACTCGATTATACCAACAGCGGATCGCTTGACTGGATCGAACAGGGGATCGCCACGAGCAGCGGATCTGCCTACCTGGTGCTGCTCGATGTGCTCGCCCGTACCGGGGCGGGTTCTTCCGATGACATGGAGATGCTCTTCAACGGCGTCGCCTTCGATGCCATAAGCACCTCGGAGCTAGCGGGCGAGAGCTGGCAGGCCCGAGGCGGGCTGGTAACCGGCACGGGCGGTACCGATGCGATCCGGATTGCCGAGACGGCCGCGTCCAATGACGGCCTCGGTCCGCTCGTCGACAATTTCCGGATCTTTGGGGCCGACACCCCTTCGGTCGATGAAGCGATGCCGGCCGGAACCGTGGTGACGAATATTGTTATCAATGCCCTGCCCGGCCACAGCTATACGAATCTCCGCCTGAGCGATGATGCCGGCGGTCGCTTTGCACTCGATCTCGAGTCGGGCGTGATCAGCACGACGCAGAGCTTTGATTATGAGACCGATCCGACCAGTTATCAGATCGTTCTCACAGTCGATACCGATGAGGGTACGGTCAACAAATATCTCAATGTGGCGGTCAATAATGTTGCGGAGGGTTCTGCTCGTAGAAGCATGCGACGATACTCGCATCAGAACGGCAGCGATTCTTTCGCGAACGTTGGTCTGGTCTCTTCGAGAATATCTCTGACAACAGGTGGTGTACTCGATAGTGCGTCGCAATCGAGCGACGGAGTCAGGCTGATCACCGCCGATAGTACAGCTTCCGGCAACACAGCTTCCGGCAGCACGCCGGTCACGACCGATCTGGCCTTTGGTGGCGATGAACTGGACGACATTTTCTCAGCCCTCGCGACCGACTGGCAGGACCTGTTCGGCGATGAGGGTGAAAGTCCTTTCTCAGACCTCTAACAGGTGATTAACCGCCGCTTGCAAAGTATTCGCTGATCGGGCTGTTGTCCTGAAAATCCCGGGTAATCATGCCCTTGAGTACCGCGGGGGAGACATCGTTGGTGATCGCGCGGGCACTACCGTCAGCCATCGAAACCACGATCACCCCCGGATGCTCGCTGCTCATCCCATACTCCATTCCATCCGCGGTCCAGTCTTCATCAAATTTGGCCGTGGGGTCGGAAAGATGCTCGTTGTTAATCGTGACTTTGGCGTTGGCTGGATCGGTGTCGCTCATCGTGTAGAGACTACTGGTACTGCCATCGGCCCAGGCCGAGAGCTTTGGCTCTCTGGTTTCGGCAAGTAATATTGTCAGTGAGGTTGCCTTGGGAAACCGTGCCGGAGCATGTGGATGCAGCATGCCGCCACCATTCTGGTTTGCGTCGATGGTTGTTGCTTTGCATAAAGCATCGCTTTCGAGTGTGGCTTTGTCGGTGGCGCCAACGCCCTTGTAATTCGTAATTGCGGGATTGGCAGCCTTGTCAGTGTATTGCGATGCATCGCTAGTGAGATTCCCACTGTAACTCGGGCAGAGCAACGGCATAATCTTCTCAGTCCAAAGGCTTGCGTTACAGTATTGTTCGTTGGTGACCGGATCGGTCTTCTCCATCTTGCAATAGGGAACCATGCCAAAATTGATCTTGTCATAGATGTGCCCACTTTCCAGATAGGGCAGTAGTGGAACGATAAAGCTAAAAGGCGCGGTGCCCGCTCGAGACTCCGCCTCCGTTTTAATAGCACCCATACCACTGCCTGGGACAATCTCGGTATAGGTCGCGGTGTCGAGGTAGACCTCGCTGGCATCGCTCGTGCGGTAGTGGCAGGCGGCGGGCATCCTACGGCGCTGCTCTTCATGCGATTTGACAGCCAGGGCCAATTGTTTTTGGTTGGCCGTGCAGGTGCTACGACGGGCCGCCTCGCGAACGGTGCCGAGTGCGGGGAGTAGCAGGGCTACCAAAATCCCGATGATGGCAATCACGACCAAAAGTTCAACAAGGGTAAAGGCAGATCTGAATATAGTAGGTTTCATGATGTAATTGGAAGAAATGCTAAGAAAGAGTTGGGGAGCGATGCACCTTGGATCACATCGCTCGCGTGGGGCTGGCCATTGTAGCAATCGATAGCACCATTTGTCGAGTAACCACGATAGATGGTGATGATGCAACGCGTTGTTTCTAGAGTCCACTGGCGCGAAAGAAATACGTAAAAAATGTTTCGCTTCGGGCCGAAGGGTCGGCGGCGCTTCGCGTGGGGCAGAGGCTGGTTGTGGCTCCGGAATCTTTCGTCCGCATTGCATTGAGCAGCCCGCCGTACGCTGCGGTCTGAAATCGCAGCGGGCCCTTGCGGGCACTGATTTCGGCGGCGGCTCCAGGTGCGAGAAATTCGACACCCGCACTGAATACCTGTTGGAAAAAACGGGATTGGCTCAAGCCGCCAGTCAAGACAAATCGTTTTACCGCCCCGGCGTCCGGTGCTTCGGCAAGCATTGTTTTTGTGAGCCGCAAGAGTTCAAGCATGATCGAGGCCTGGACGCTGGCGACCTTCTCGCCCATCGTGAGCAACTTCCAACTCGGCGGGCAAAACCCGGTCCCCTCCCCGGGTAACACGCGGCGGATGTTGGATAACTCTGCCTTGCTTGCCAATATGTCGAGCTTCTCTAACTGATCGCTGTAGCGGGCCGCATCGGTGCCGACGAACCCATCGTACCAGCTACAGCAGTCGGCGAGCATCAACAGCAGCATCCGGTCCTTGTAAAATTCAAAGCACGCCGCTTCGCCCGCCAGCTCCACCTTAGGCGGACAGACCCGATTGATCGTACCGCTCGTGCCGGCTGAGATCACAATCGTCTCATAATCCTTCTCCGCAAGGCCGCACCCGACCCCCGTTGCGTGGTTGTCTCCCAGTGAGGCGATCACCTGCGAGCCGGCGAGGATATTTCGGACTTCCGCCCAGCCTGCCTCGACATGATCGCTGCAGCGGGCGGAGACCCGGCCCACGTTGCGGCCACTCTGTACAACCCGGGGAAACCATTTTGGATTGAGTTTGCCCTTGCGGATCGAACTCTCGGCCAGTTTTTTGGTCTGCTGGTCGAGCAGACCGTTGCTGATCGCATCGGAGCTGCTCAGGCGATCTTTGCCGGTGAGTCGCTCGGCAATCCAGTCCCCGGTGGTCATGACCTGAGCAAGCTTGCGCCGCATGGCCGGTTCCTGGCTGAGTGCCCATGCGAGTTTTGGAAGAATAAACCGGGGTTCTACGCGGCCTACCTTCCGTTCCACGCCAGCGGCGCGCAACTGCTCCACCTGGTCGGTGGCGGCATTACACTGCCAACTCAGGGCCGGCATCAGCAATTGGCCCCGCTGGTCGAGCAACACCATGTCGTGCTGCCGCACGGCAAAGGAAAGAGCTGTTTTGTGAAATTGCCAGCCATTCTGTTCCAAAGATCGCAGGAGCGAGAGAATCATTTTTGGAACAAGTTCCAGTTTGAAAGCGGGCTGCCCATGCCACCGCGTGGCACCCCGGATTTTCATATGCACGTAGGCCTCCGTGCCGGAGCGACTTCGGACACCCAGTGCCAAACCGGTGGTACTCAAGTCAAATCCGCACCAGGCGGCGGTCTCTTGCTTCGCAGTATGCGGCACTCGCCAATCCCTTGTTAAAAGAATGTTGTCGGCAAACTCGTTGGGCCTATCGTGCCATACACATCGCTACAACGCAAGAACGCCAACGATTTTCGAGGCAGGATTCAGCGGTTGGCTGTTGGACTACCCCGGGTTCGACGATCACAGTATCTTTAAGAGGACTCGATTGATCGGCTCAGAGGGGATAAAGATGGACCTGCCCGTTGCCTTTTTAAAGATGTGCCGCCGCTGTGCCAGGCGATCAAAAATTGCCGACCTCGGCACGGAACTCTCAAGCCGCGATTTTTTGATCATAACACTCGTCCTGAGACGCCTTCTGCTTTGAGAAGTGTTGGCCGAACGGCCGACGTGTCGGATAAAACGCCTAGCCCCCCAAGGGTGGACCAACCGCATGCCGGAAGACGCACTCCGCCAATCGCCCACGGCAAGCCCTCCGCGAGGGGATATCTGGTCTGCCAGTTTTCTGGCCCTCCTCGTCACCCAGTTGCTCGGCGCACTGAATGACAACATGTTTCGCTGGCTGGTGATCGGCATTTGCAAGGACTATGTGCCGCCGGAAGATGCGCCTGCGGTCCTTTCAGCAGGGCTGGCCTGTTTTGTCACTCCTTATCTCTTCCTGGCGGTCCCGGCCGGCTATCTGGCCGACCGCTACAGCAAGCGACAAGTGATTGTCGGCTGTAAGATTGCCGAAATCTTCATCATGGCCCTGGGGATTGCGGCCGTGTTGCTCTGCAATCAGCTAGAAAATGTCTATGCGCTCTTTGCGATTGTGTTTGTGATGGGTAGCCAGAGCGCGCTCTTCAGTCCTGCAAAACTGGGTAGCATTCCGGAGATCGTAGCACCGGAAAAGATATCTGCGGCCAACGGAATGCTCGGATTGACGACGGTGGTTTCGACCGTCGTTGGGTTTGCTGCGGGGATGTATCTCTCGGAGTTCACCGGTTACCGCGGACTCGACCACCTCTGGGTTTCTGCCACGGCGCTGATCGGTGTGGCGGTCTTAGGCTGGCTCAGCAGTCTGCGGATCGGTTGTTTGATCGCCGCGAGCCCGCAGATCAAATTTCCCTGGCGGGCAGTGAGGCAAACCTGGCGCGACTTGCGTAGCCTCATCGCCAACCGAGCCATGTTCCGCGTTGCGATGGGGATTGCTCTGTTCTGGACACTTGGTTCCCTCGTGCAAATGAACATTGACCAGTTCGGATTTGAAGGAGGCATGGACCAGACACAGATCGTTCCGCTGTTGGTCGCGATGGTTTTCGGTGTGGGGCTGGGAAGTGTGTTGGCGGGGATCTGGTCCGGCGGGAAGGTGGAACTCGGAATCCTACCGCTCGGAGCAGGCATCATCACCATCAGCGCCTTAATGCTGTTTACCGTTCGAGGCGAACTGGTGACAAGTGACGATCACTGGACGGCGATGCACGTATGGGCCTGCCTCTGGCTGTTCACATTGGGCCTCGGGGCCGGGTTGTTCGACGTGCCCTTGACTGCGTATATGCAACACCGGAGTCCGCACAAAACCCGTGGCAAAATTTTAGCGGCCAGCAACTTCATCACGTTTTGCGGCATGTTGGGTACCGCTGCAGTGTTCGCATACCTCAAACCACTTTATTCGGCCCGTACGATTTTTCTTTTCTCGGGACTCTTGACGTTGCCGGTGTTCTTTTATGTGATTTGGCTGTTGCCACAGGCGACGGTGCGATTTTGTGTCTGGCTGGCAAGTCACACGATTTATCGCGTGACCATTCATGGACGTGAACACCTTCCGGAGAGTGGCGGTGCCCTACTGGCTGCAAATCACGTTACGGGGATGGATGGTCTCTTTTTGCTCGTTGCTTCCTCGCGTCCGCTGCGACTGGTGGTGCATCGAAATTACGCTGCCGGCTGGCCTCTTCGCCTGCTGGCCCGGATGATGCATGTGATCTGGATTGATGATGGCCCCAAGGCGATCCGCAGTGCGCTGCAAGCGGTTCGCCAGGCCGTGGCGGAGGGCGAACTGGTATGTATGTTTCCTGAGGGGCAAAAAACCCGCAGTGGCGCATTGCAGTCGTTCCGATCTGGCCTGCTCTCGGTGGTTGGCGGTACCGAAACGGCCGTGATTCCGGTCTACCTTGGCGGGCTGTGGGGGAGTATCTTTAGTTATCGTAATCGCGAAGCATACCGTCAGGAGAGATTGTCCCAGGGAGTCCGCAGGTGGCGTTATCCCGTTTCTATCCACTTTGGGCCGCCCATAACTGCCGTCACAAGTACCGAACAGGTACGGGCGGCGGTTGCGTCGCTGAGCGAGAAAACGGCTCAAGAGACCATTGCAGTTGAGGAACCTAGACAGCCCATGAACTTGCCTGTTGCCTTTTTAAAGATGTGCCGCCGCTGTGGCGGACGATCAAAAATTGCCGACCTCGGCACGGAACTTTCGGGCCGCAATCTTTTGATCAAAACACTTGTCCTAAGGCGTCTTCTGCTCCGAAACGTGTTGGCCGACGATGAGCCGTATGTCGGATTGCTCCTCCCGCCGTCAGTGGGTGGTGCCATGGCCAATGCGGTCCTACCGCTCTGCGGGCGGGTGCCGGTGAATCTGAATTACACGCTCTCCTCCGGTGTGATCAATCACTGTATCGCCGAGTGCGGCATCCGGCACGTGCTCACCAGTCGGAAGGTGTTGGAAGAACTGGATCTCAAAGTCGATGCAGAACTGGTCTTCCTGGAAGACTTTAAAGAGAAGGCCACACGCCTCGACAAAGTCATCGCCGCGCTGCAGGGCGTTGTAATGCCGATCGGCCTTCTGGCCCGCCACCTCGGTGTTCATGATTTGAAGGACGAGGATGTTTTTACGATTATTTTTACCTCCGGTTCCACAGGAGAACCCAAGGGGGTGATGCTCACGCTCGGAAACATCGGTTCGAATGTGACGGCAATCGATAGCGTGGTCCACTTGCACAAGGAGGATGTCTTGCTCGGCATCCTTCCGTTCTTTCATGTCTTTGGCTATACAGCTACGCTCTGGACGGTACTCACGCTACCGCCGAAGGGTATCTACCACTCCTCGCCTCTGAAGGCTCGTGAGATAGGCAAACTCTGCGGGCGTCACAAGGCGACCATCATCTTGGCAACGCCGACCTTTCTGCGAGGATTGTTGCAACGCTGCGAAGTCGAACAATTCGCAGCGGTCGATGTGCTCGTGACGGGCGCGGAGCGACTCCAGGGTGAGCTGGCCGATGCCTTTGAAAAGAAATTTGGGGTCCGGCCAATTGAGGGGTATGGCACGACCGAACTTTCCCCATTGTCGGCACTGAACATTCCGCCGAGTCGGGCGAGGGAAAATTCGAGCGAAGGGGTCCGCGAGGGCACGATCGGGCGATCGATTCCCGGTGTCGATGCCAAGGTGGTTCATCTCGATACAGGAGAGGATCTCCCGCCCGGCAGCGAGGGAATGTTGCTGTTTCGTGGCCCCAACGTGATGAAAGGATATTTGAACGATCCCGAGAAAACGGCCGAGGTGATTCGGGACGGTTGGTATGTGACGGGCGACATCGCCAAGATTGACGCGGATGGTTTTATTCAAATCACGGGTCGGGAGAGCCGTTTTTCGAAGATTGGCGGCGAAATGGTACCGCATCTACGGATTGAAGATGCGATTTTGGAGATGAGCGGCGGCGACGTTGATGAAGAAGGTGACGAAGAAGGTGGCATTGAGGTTGCTGTGTCGGCGGTTCCCGATACGAAAAAGGGGGAGCGGATTGTCGTGCTCTACAAGCACCTTGCCAAGAGTCCCGAAGAGATCTGTCGCGGGCTGCAAGAGTCTGGGCTTCCATCACTCTGGGTGCCTTCTGCCGAAAACTTTGTGAAGGTCGACTCGATTCCAGTTTTGGGTACGGGCAAACTCGATTTGAAGGCCGTCAAGGAACTGGCGCTCGATGAATGCCCGGCGAAATAAACATCGGGATGGTTTGGTTTTCCCGGAGCAGAAGAATCACGCGCACAGCCGAGAAGTTGGGGGCGGGTGCATCTACCTCGTGTCCTTCGAGATGGAAGAAGTCTCTTTGGCAATTGCGCTGTTGGTCGCTTTTGCGGTATGGTTGCGCAACAGTGCCCTTCGGTACACCGTGCCGGCATGCAGGGCGAATTCACTGCGGATGTCTTCATCGACCTCAACGAGTCGGCTTGCTAAGTGTTGGACTCCGGGGCCATTTTCTTCGGTGGTCCGGGAAAGTTTGGTTACAAAGCTGGCCGTTTCAACAAAGTTCTGTTCGGTAGTGTTGCCGATGAGATTTTGAAACGTTCGAGCGATCAGATCGAGGCCCACATTTTTTACATCAACATAAAGATCCATTTTGCTGCGGACATACTGCCGCCCATTCTTGTGCGGGACAAATTCGGTATGCAGTACGAGTAGGCAGTCGGCCCGGATAGGTCGCTTTGTGAGTTTTCCCGTATACGAACCTTCACCATAAAGAATGTGGACATTCTGATCGCCGTAGAGAAACTCAAGATTACCGATGGTACCTGCACCATCGGTAGCCGTAAATCGGCCCGGTCCGTCGCGGGTGATCGTCATGTCGGTGGCATCCATCAGTTGCCAGATGCCCACGATCACTTCAGGGTGACGAATTAGAAACATGTAGTAGCGGGGATCGCAGTCGATCATCTGTGGCGTCATCTGACGGTACACGCTCGTGTGATTGATGACCGACAATACTTTTTCCCGTGCATCGGCATCGAGTCGATCCATAGGGATCCGATTGAGACCTTCGGCCTGCGGTTTTTGTTTGCCGCCGAAGAACAGGGGAGGGGCCGAGATTGCGCTTTTTGCGGTCGCGGAAAGCACTGCTGCCAAAAGGAGCCAGCACAATGTGCTTTGGCACAGCCACATGATTCTACGCGTGGTTTTCTCTGCACAGCTTCGCTTCATCACGGACCCCGAACCGGTATCGATTGGAACGTACGCTGTTCAATTATTCGGTTCAGGTAAGGTGTTCGGGTCAGTTAATTTTGGAAACCGTCCTCTGCGGGCCTCTAAAAGCGCGCGTCTCTACAGCGGTCGGATAAAAACCGGCCAAGAAATATGGGCAAATAGCTTCGTAGGACACATCTTGGTAGAGAGAATTGCAGTGCTATCAGTATCAGCAATGCCGCTGCCACCAACGGAGCATGGGAGGCGCGGACAGGGTCTCTTGGTTTGCTCTGCGGAGAGAAAGACCTGTTCGCGAAGAACCAACAAACGATCTTGAGAGGGCAACTATCGCCGAGGTCGCCCGGGCCGGTCGGCAACGAGGGCGGTCGGCTCAAGCCTTTCGACCTGGCTGACTGAGAGATGTGCCTTTTTGAGTCGCGGCATGTAGCCACGAGCGCCAGAAACTCCGACGACTTTGCCGAGATAGGGTCGCAGATCGACGCCGGTGGCGGGCGATACAAACATGATCACCTTGCCTTTGACATCGGTGAGTGCAAACTTCGGTGCGCCCGGTTTTTTGGAAACTACCGGAGTCAGTCGCCCCACACCCTCGAAGGAAGGAATCTTTTTGAGCGGATTTTCTGGGGGTGGGGCAAGAGTTACCTGCGGAGAGGTTTTCTCCGGTATGCTCTCCCCACTAGCCAGGGTCTCGTCTTTAAGGGCCTCAAACCGAGCGATCTCGGTTAAGACCAATCGGGCCCGACCCCGTTCGAGAGCCGTTTGAGCATTTTGAAGCTGGGTCTCGGCACGCATTTTGAGTTCGTCAAAATCCCAGGTTGCCAGGGGACCGGCGACAATCATCGAGAGCCGAAGGTCCATTCGGATCGGTTTCTCTACCGGTTCCAGGCTTTCTGGGGCGCCAGAGACAATGCCGATCTGATGCTGGAGCTGCGCGTAGGCCTCTGGATCATCTTCAAACGAATTGTGGCGATCGGTTAGTGCTGCTGTCTGCTGGATGTGGGATCCGGAGATCCAGCGAAATTCTCCGCTTGGTGGCAGGATCTTGTACCATCTCTCAGCTGCCCCGTCTTGTTGCCGGATGAACTCTTTTTCGCCAACAATCTCAAGAGTCTCTCCCTTCTCCAGGTGGATCTGTTGCACCGTCCGTGCATCGCTCAGTCGGCTGCCGACATAGGCAACCGCTCCAGATACCATCACCTCGGCCAGATTGTCGTCGTGCAGTTTTAGCTTCGCAGCGCTGACCCATGAGAAACTTCCTTCAGGGGGTCGGATCGCATACCAGTCGCCCGTTTCGTGACGATAAATTTCTATCTCTTCTCCACGCGCCAGATGATCGGTCGGATAGCATTTTTCAGTCGGGCCGCTCCGGACGGGCGTTTGGTCGCGGAGGACCTTGGCCGTGTAGGGATAAGCATCCCCGCCAAGTGCGACCGTAGGGCCGAAGACAATCAGGTAAAACAATAAAAACCAGCCAGTCCGCATGGCGAACCTCCATCAATGCACTCGGAGCTTGAATAAATTGGCGCGAAATCGTATTGAGCCGCTGCTTTTAGCGAAATCGGTTTATAAGAACAACCTCATTCTCCCCCAACTCACAGCAAGAAAAATTGGCTCGGAGTCTTGCTTTCCAACACGACACGGTTTCCCCGCTCCTTTGGCGGTGTGGGCCAAAAAACAGACCAGCCACCCTACGCTGCCAGCGGTGCAATCACTAGAATCGTGGTTTACGTCTTCTGCCTGCGCACCCGGTCTTTGATAACCCCATGCCCCGCTACAATCCCGCCCAGATCGAACCGGAGTGGCAACGGTACTGGGAGGAAAACCGAACGTTTGCCACCCCCCGATTGCCAAAGGGACAGAAGGTCTATGCGCTTGATATGTTTCCTTATCCGAGCGGCGATGGATTGCACGTTGGGCATCCCGAGGGTTATACCGCAACCGATATTGTCACTCGTTTTGCCCGCATGCGAGGCTCAGCGGTAATGCATCCCATGGGGTTCGACTCGTTTGGCTTGCCGGCCGAAGAGCATGCGATCAAAACCAACACCCCGCCACGCATCCAGACCGAAAAGAACATCGAGAACTTTCGTCGCCAGTTAAAAATGCTCGGCTTCAGTTACGACTGGGATCGGGAATTGGCGACCACGGATGTCGGTTATTTTCGTTGGACACAATGGATTTTTCTACAGCTTTACGACACCTGGTTCGATGCGTCCGAACAGAGAGGCAGACCGATTGGCGAGTTGCCGATTCCGGAAAGTGTTTCTGCGGAGGGCGAAGATGTCCTGCGGCAGTACCAGGATGAGCACCGCTTGGCGTATCAGAACTATGCACCGGTCAATTGGTGCCCGGCGCTGGGAACCGTGCTTGCGAACGAGGAAGTGGCCGACGGTGTCAGTGAAGTTGGCGGACATCCGGTTACAAGGATGCCACTGCGACAGTGGATGTTGCGTATTACCGCCTATGCGGAACGCCTTGAAGAGGGGTTGGACAAGCTCGACTGGCCGGAAAGTATCAAAACGTTACAGCGCAACTGGATTGGCCGCAGTACGGGAGCAGAAGTCGATTTTTTTGTTGGTAGCGATACGGACTCCGAACTCTGGCAAGCCGAACGGGCTGCAGGAGGTTTTCCCCGTAAACCGGAAGAGTGCGTGTTGCGGGTTTATACAACACGCCCCGATACGCTCTATGGAGCCACCTACATGGTGATCGCTCCCGAGCATCCTTGCGTTGCGGAACTCACGACCGATGGTACGCGAGCCGTGGTTCAGGAGTATTGCGACGCTGCACAGCGAAAAAGCGATTTGGATCGGACGGAATTAGCAAAAGAAAAAACGGGTGTCTTTTCGGGGTCCTATGCAAAAAATCCAGTCAACGGTGAGCGCGTACCGATCTGGATTGCGGACTATGTGCTGATCAGTTACGGCACTGGTGCGATCATGGCGGTGCCGGCCCACGACGAACGGGACTTTGAATTTGCCGGGGCGTTTGATATTTCCATCGTTCCGGTGGTCGATCCCGGTCCCGAGGATGAAGGCACGCAAGCGGCCTCGCGACCACCTCGCGAGGATGTGCTTGCCGGCAGGGCTGTGTATGCAGGCGAAGGCATTGTGGTCGGTTCGGGCCAATACAATGGCCTCACGACAAAGGAGTTCAAGGAGAAAATTACAGCAGATCTCGCAGAACAGGGTCTGGGACGTGCGGCAACAAATTTTAAACTGCGGGATTGGCTCTTCAGTCGGCAGCGGTTCTGGGGCGAGCCTTTTCCGATCCTGCATGAATTGGATGAACATGGAGAGCCAACGGGGTTCGTTCGCCCGGTAGGAGAAGAATCTCTCCCGGTCGATTTGCCGCAAATTGAAGATTATCAGCGGCACGGTCGCGTCGACCCGCCTCTCGAGAAAGCTCCTGAGGAGTGGTTGTATCCGGTCATTGACGGTGTCCGCTACAAGCGCGAAACGAACACCATGCCCCAGTGGGCCGGTAGTTGCTGGTACTATCTCCGTTTTCTCGATCCCCAAAATGCCGAGCGGCTTGTCGATCCGGAAATAGAACGTGCCTGGATGCCAGTCGATCTCTATATCGGGGGTGCAGAGCACGCGGTACTGCATCTCCTCTATTCGCGATTTTGGCACAAGGTGCTGTTCGATCGTGGCTTTGTGAGCACCGACGAGCCATATCAAAAATTAGTGAATCAGGGGATGATTCTCGGTCAGGTTGAATTTACCGGGTACCAGCGCGAGAATGGCGACTGGATAAGCGCAGCGGATGTACGACGGGATGAAGACGGCCAGTGGCTGCAAACAACGACTCGCGAGGTGGTGCGGCCTGTGAGCGTGCCGGTCGAAGCGTGCGAGAAGCAGGGTGAGTCTTTTGTGCTTTCGGAAAACTCCGAGATCCGGCTCGAGAGCCGTGCCCACAAGATGTCCAAGAGTCGTGGAAACGTGGTCAACCCCGACATGGTGGTCAAAGAATACGGTGCCGATGCCCTCCGCCTCTATGAGATGTTTATGGGTCCACTCACCGCGACCAAGCCCTGGAACATGGATGGTGTTCATGGAGTCCGCGGATTTTTAGATCGGGCCTGGCGATTAATTGTTGATGAGCGGAGCGAGGAGCTTTGTGTCAACGGAGCGATTACCGATAGTGAGCCGACCGTCGAGCAGAACCGCATCCTGCATAAGACGATCAAGGCAGTGACGGAAGATTATGATTCGCTCAGCTTCAACACGGCAATTGCAAGAATGATGGAGTTTACGAATTTCTTTCACAAACAGGACTCGCGACCGAAGGCGGCGATGGAACAGTTGGTGTTATTGCTTGCCCCGATGGCCCCCCATATTTGCGAGGAATTGTGGCAATTGCTTGGCCACACAGAAACATTGGCTTACGCATCCTGGCCGCTGTATGACGATTCTCTCATTCAGGAGGATACGTTAGAAATACCAGTTCAGGTCAAGGGACGCTTGCGAAGCAAGATCCGGGTAGCAGCTGGAGCCGATGCCGACACGATCGAATCGGCGGCCCGGGAAGATGAAAAAATTGCGGAGTTATTGGCGGACCAGGAAGTTGTTAAAGTAATTGTTGTTCCGGGACGCCTTGTTAATTTCGTTACGCGTTGAAATGGTTTTTGGAAGTGGTCCCTAGAAGGCCCATAGAAGACATAGAGCAGAAAGTTAAAACGCATGAATGATATCGTCACACTGGTACTGGGTGGAGGTCGCGGTACCCGGCTTTATCCCCTCACGCGATATCGATCCAAACCTGCGGTCCCGCTGGCGGGAAAGTATCGACTGATCGATATTCCGATCTCGAATTGCATCAACAGCGGTTTGCGACGAATTTTTGTGCTAACCCAGTTTCTGTCGGTCAGCCTGCACCGGCATATTCGTAATTCCTATAATTTTGACCGCTTTAGTGAGGGTTTTGTCGAGATCCTTGCAGCCCAGCAGACAGAAAAAAATTCTGAATGGTATCAGGGCACTGCCGACGCTGTGCGACAGAACATCCGGTACATCAAGCATCGAGATGTAAAACATGTCCTGATTCTCTCAGGGGATCAACTCTACCGCATGAACTTTTTGAGCATGCTTGAGACACATCGGCAGAGTGGTGCCGAGGCGACGATCGCCACCAGGCCTGTCAGTCGGGAAGAGGCAGGTTCATTCGGTATTATGGATATTGATGACACCGGTAGAATTAAAGGCTTCGTTGAAAAACCTCAGACGGACGAGGAGATTGATTCCGTACGGATGGCACCCTCGTGGATCGACGCACATGGTGTGGAAAGTAAGGGGCGCGATCTTCTTGCCAGCATGGGCATTTATTTATTTGAGCGAGATTTTCTTGTGGAGGTTCTGGAGAACAACAATTTTCAGGATTTTGGCAAAGAGGTTTTTCCAGAGTCGATCAAAAAGAAACATGTTCATGTTCACCTGTTCGATGGCTATTGGGAAGACATTGGAACCATTGGATCTTTTTATCGCTGTAGTCTTGAACTGGCGTCGACAAATCCGCCCTTCAATTTCATGCTTCCAGAATCGCCCATCTATACGAACACTCGGTATTTGCCTCCTTCGCGGATTGATGAGGCGACAATCCGCAATAGTGTGCTGGCCGATGGTTGCATTATTGAAAAGGGTGCGATCATCGAAAACAGCGCGATCGGCCTGCGTTGCCATATCGGTGAAAATGCAATCATCCGCGATTCGGTGCTGATGGGCGCGGAACATTACGACTCATCATCCGATATCGCACTCGACCGATCGGAGGGGCGCCCGCGAATGGGGATTGGAAGTGAAGCCATTGTCGAGGGAGCAATCATCGATAAAAACTGTCATGTCGGCAATCGTGCCCGGATCGCAAATGATCACCAAAGAGAGAACGCTGACGTTTCGGATGAAGTATTTATCCGAGATGGTATCGTGGTTGTCGAGAAAGATAGTCAGCTACCTGACGGCTGGACAATGTAGGCCATCTTTTTAGTAGGCTACTCGACCACGTTCTCCTCAACAGGTGCATCGATAAATCGCTCTTCTTCATCGAGTGTCTCTGCCGATACTACCGAACCATCGAGTATAGAGCCCTCTCGCTGTTCGGGAAATCCGTTTTCGGTTCTTGCGCCCTCGTTGCCGATAAGTCCACCGAAGGGGTAGCAGTCGTTGCACATCCTACAGCCTCCGCCCGCAACGGAGGTGGCCAGTAAGAGAAAAACAGGTCCCGCATATTTCATCGTTTTGCCCTCTGTATTCGATTTGGTTTCGGTGAAAGACCCTGGCCTACAAAAGTTCCTCCAAGCCATTCTTTTGGAGATACATGATGCCGGGGGAAGGCTTATAGCAAAGTGGAGGAGAAAATTACAATGGCGTTTTTGCATCTGCTGATGTGCTAGCAATCAGAAACCTCTCCAAATTTCAGCGATTTAGCCGGCTCGTCGTGACTTGGGTAAAGCAGATAGCAAGGAGACCAGATCGGGAAGACATTCCACATGCCAGTCGGCGACTTTTTCTGCCTGCGGACAAGCGACGGAAACCGTCGGTATGCCAAGTGCGTTGGCAGTGACAAGTTGTTGTAGGTCGTGCCCTGCGAAAATAACCTCGTCGGGGGACAAATGCATCGCAGAGATAGCCTTCTGGAAGCGACTGTTGTACAGCACACATTCCTCGCCGTCGCATGAGGTTTCCATGAAATCAAAATAAGAAGCAATGTTCAGTCGCGACAGTTTCTCGCCGAGATCACCTTGTTCGCAATCAACTTCGTCCAAGACGGCAAGTTGATATCCTGAAGCCGCAAGAAACTTCAGTATTTGTGCAACTCCCGGAAGCGGCCGTTGCTCTTTTGCTAGGCATTTGCGCTTGGATCGCAGTGCCGGCGTGATTTCGTTAATATGTGCAGCCGTCATCCCGGCTGCAGAGAGCATCTTCTCGATTGCCTGCTGGAACGTCGATTCCCCGCTCTGAATTTGAGATGCAAATTCAAGATCCCAGTGGCGGAAAAAGACATCGTAATGTGTATGCAGGCCTCTCTTGGATAATAATTGCAGCAGCCAACGGCGCCACGCAGTCCCGTCATAGAGGACGCCGTTGAGTTCAAAAATCCATCCCTGGATAATGCCCAGGCTTTTCATCGCGTAGCATCCTTGCTGTTGCGATTGCTTGCTGATTTTTCTGACGTAGAAGAAGCTCACGTGAGCGGCGGAACTTTACAGAAGACGCAAGAAGAACGTCAAGATCTTTTCAGGCGAAGGAAAGAATCGGGGCCATTTGCTCCGAAAAACCAAAAATGTCGTTGCTGATGTGATGCGTAGCTACTCGGAGCGATGTGCTAGCAACGCATAAATTCTAGGGTCCTTGAGATTTTCTGCGATGAATGTTGCTCCCGTAAAATTGTGGTGGTCACTGTGTTTTCCGGGGACGGCAACCACAACGGCCCCGGAAGCTACGCCAGCAGCCGTTCCCGTTTGGCTGTCCTCGAGCACAAGAAGTTCCTCAGCAGCAAGCCCAAAGCGGTCGGCCGCGAGCAAGTAGATTTCGGGATTTGGTTTGCCGTGCTGGACATCTTCACCGGTTAGTATGAACTGAAATCTCCGTAGGAGATCGAATCGGCCGAGTACTTCCTCGGCGAACAGGCGACCACTGCTGGTGGCCACCGCTTTTGGGATTTTGGCAGCTTCAATTCTATCGAGCAGTTCTATCAGGCCGAACATCGGCTGTAAGTCATTATCGAGGAGAGGCAGAAATATTTCTCGGGATTCTGTTTCAATCTCTTCTACGGTTGCCTCCAGGCTATGCCAGTCGATCATGAGGCCAATTGCTTGCGGGGGACGGAGGCCCATCATGGCATCGACAAGTTCCGGTGTAAATGCTTTGCCGCGTCTGCGGAGAACCTCCGTGCCAACCTGAAGGTAAAGGTCTTCGGTATTGAACATCAATCCGTCGAGGTCAAACACGACGCCGCGGATCTGTTTATCTTCTTCCATAGGTCATTCCAAAAAAGTCAGCGGTCCTCTGCCTGCCTAGAAGTGGTTAAGGGAAGCCCCGCTGCCTCGCGGACGACCCCGATAAATTCTCCGAGTATCATACTCGTTGCCCCCCAGATTTCATGGTGGCCAAAGGTGATACAAGGTGATTCGAAAACGACACCCTGTTTTTTCCGGCTTTTCTGTTGAGTGTTTGTCGATTCCATAAGATGCTCAAGAGGAAGTTCAATCACTTCGGCAACTTCTGTTTGCTGGGGTCTCCACGTTGGGCGACGTTCCACCACCCCAACGTGAGGCGTGACCAGATAGTTACTGGCAAAGACATAGATGTCCGAAAGGGATCCGAGGTAGTGAACATCGCGGGCATCGACTCCCAGTTCTTCTTCCAGTTCCCGAAACGCTGCCTGGCGACTTGTTTCCTCTCCTTCTACCGCACCTCCCGGCAAGGAAATCTGGCCACCATGGACCAGCAGGTGCAGGGGACGCAGGGTGAGCGGCAAGTGCCAGGCATCGACCTTGAGTGTGTCGTCGGCCGTAGAGTCCGGGAAAAGCAGGATCATGACACCGGCCCGCAATGCAGATTCTGGTGCAGGTCCCCGGTAGCGTCCGTAACTGAGTTCCGACGCATACCTTTCTCGCCAATCGACAAAGTGCCCGGGATGTTCAAGGTGCTGTCGGATTTCTCCCAGAAGACCGTCATTCATCGTTCTCGGTTCCTTGATCCTGCAGGCCGTAGATTGCGAAGGAATCATTCCGATACATTGTCGGGAGATCGAGAACAGGATCGGCTTCTGTGACCAGATAATCGGCTTCGTAGCGACGTCCGATTGAGCGCAGTTCTTCCCGCGAACGATTGGTGAGCGAGTTTTTGCGGCCGGGAGTCGCAGGATGAATCGTTTCAATGCGCTCCCACCACCCGATGACCGATGCCGGATCCTGAGGCAATTCCTTCCAGTTGGCGACTTCGGAGCGATTGGCATACCATTTGAAGGTATGCGAATATTTAGGCGTGAGAAAAATGGCATCCGGAGATGTTTGCTCGCGGGCAAATTTGCAAGTCGCTTTCCACGCTTCCCACTCTTCCGGAAGTGGGCTGATTTTTCTGTCAGCAGCCGGAACTCGGTGAAGAAGAAACGCATCGTGAAACGGTGCAACGAGTAGCAATAGGGTTGCAACTGCGACTAAACTCCGGCCAAAGAGTGGCCTGTCGGGCAGCAGGGCAGTAGCTCGCACCATGACGCTGAGCGCAATCCCTGCGGGAAGCATGACATCTGCGAGGCGAAACCAATAGAAGCGAAGCAGTCGTGCGGCGAGGATTGGATGGGCTTCGGTACAAAGAGAGATCAAAATCCCGATGGCGGCTATCGAAAGCACCCCGAGTGTGAAGGCGTTTAGCGTTTTGAGAACTTTGTTTTTCCGTTGTGTTACCGCAAGCACAATCCAGATGAGCATCATGATGAGAAAGCGTATCGCAAAATGTGTCAGGTAGGGCGACTGCTCCTGGAAAAAAAAGTTATCCGGGTTGAGGTGATGGGACAGGCGATAAAAGACATGGATTTCCGCTGCTTGAGAAATCGCTGCAACCGTTGTGTCACTCGTGAGTGCTGTTGCGGGCCAAGTGCCCAACAACGAAAGACAAGTCCCTGCAACGAACCCGGGAATTTGCGAGCGAATCGATGGCCGGTCTGAGGCTTTTCCCAGAATGCACCACGCGATTGTCGCTGCCACAACCGCCCAAGTTCCTATCAGAACATGAAATGCAGTCGCGATCCCCAAAAGGATCCAGGCCCGATTCCAATGATTGTCCAAGAGGGCCGCGAGAGAGAGAAAAACAAAACCGTAGGCAAACCCTTTGGCCTCAAAGCCCCCGGAAACCCACTCTCCCGCCATATGGAAATATGTGTTGAGTACCAGAAGCAAAGCCGCAGAAAAGATTGCCAGTCCAAACTCGCTCGTGAGACATCGAGAGAGTCTTTGCCAGCTGTATCCAAGCAATCCGCAGGTAGCAACACGGCCCACCAAGGCGACGGCGGGAAGTGGGAGGAAAAGAGTCAGCCAGCCGAAGGTCCAATAAAAAACGGTGTGGGTATCTGCTGTTTGTAAAAAAAAGTCTTCACTGCACCAGGCCGGATCCCAGAAGTGTTTGGCTTTGGCAAGGTAATTCGGTTCGTTGACATCCGGTGTGAGAGTTCCAGAAAAGATGAAAAAGATGGTTGCTGTTAGAAGAAACTCCAGCACCAGAAAGGTCCGCATTGCTCGGGCAGGAGAAGACATACAACGAAACAAATGGTATGCGGTTGGAATTGGTTTTGCCTGCAACTAATGTTTCGCTGGAGAGCTGCACATTAAATTCATCGGATTGTACGAGGCCGATAGCGAACGAGTCAGGATGTTTTAGCACCGATTCTAACCCTGGCAAATGGTGTTTGCCAGACGTCTGCCTCCGGTGAGCGATAGTCCACTTGCGTCACCGTGTGCTGGACCTATGCTTTAGGTTTCCTATTGTGTTTGGCTTCAGATGTGGGTTGCGATCGCCATGAATGAGAAACTTAGGGATTTTTTCGATAATCAGCTCGAACTTGTATTGGCTGCTATGCCGCAAAGGGTCCATGATCTGCTCGAAGAGGTTCCGCTGTTTGTGGAAGATTACCCGTCCGATGAAGTGTTGGCGACGTTCAAACTGCACGACCGGACCCGGCTTTGCGGAGTCTATACAGGGATTCCCCTTGACCAACGAGCGTCGGATGATGCACCGGAAGTTCCGGATGTCGTGACTATTTTTCGGGAGGGAATCATTTGTCTCGCTGCTGGTTCCAGCGATCAGTTGAGTGAAGACGAACTCCGTAGACAGATTCACATAACTTTGCTGCACGAACTGGGCCACCATCATGGACTCGGTGAGCAGGAGTTGAACTCGCTGGGGTATGGCTAATGGCGATCCGATGCGGGTGGACTTGTCTGCAGGGTACCCGCAGTCGTATCATGCGTCGGTAACGTTCCTCACAAATCCAGTGATCACGAGTAGATGACGTGAAGCGATCGCCCGGTGCTCGATTACGCGAAGCAATCTGTGGGGCGACCATTCAGGTTCCCGGTGCACCCTTTGCGCTGGCGGCACGCCTCGCTGAGCGTGAGGGATATGCTGCCGTCTATCTTTCTGGGGCTGCGTTTTCTGCAGCACAGCTGGCGGTACCCGATGTGGGGCTCTTTACGCTGGACGATCTTGTTGCGCAGACAAAGCGTCTCTGCCAAGCGACACCGCTTCCTGTTCTCGTCGATGCCGATACCGGTTTGGGCGATGTGGCTCGGTGTGTTGCTCTCTTGGAGGAAGCTGGAGCTGCTGCGGTGCAGTTGGAAGATCAAACATTTCCTAAACGGTGTGGGCATCTGGCGGGAAAGTCGTTGGTGACAATCGATGAGATGTGTGAGAACATTTCTCTTGCTGCTACCGCTCGTGGCGATGAGAACTTTGTTCTCATCGCCCGTACCGATGCCCGTGGGACCGATGGTTTAGAGATGGCGATTGAGCGGGCACAGCGGTATCTCGAAGCGGGGGCCGATTGGGTTTTCCCCGAGGCACTTGAGACAAAGGAGGAGTTTGCACAATTTGCCGACCAGGTCGATGCCCCGCTGCTGGCAAACATGACGGAGTTTGGCAAAGGACCACTGCTCTCACTCGCTGAACTCGCCGAGATTGGTTTTGCAGTGGTTCTCTATCCCGTCACGATGTTAAGGGTTGCTATGAAGGCGATGGAGGCGGCTCTGTGCGTGATCGGCGATGAAGGAAGCCAGATGGAGTTGCTTGATTTGATGCAGACACGTGAGGAACTTTACGATCTACTCGATTATGACCCGGAAACTTTTAACCGCTGAATTTTTCGCGAACGCCTCTTTTTTTGGTTATGCTATCGGGTATTGGTATTTTTGATTTGGAGGAGTGTGATGAGCGAGCAAATGTATCATCCTGGTCTTGAGGGAGTTATTGCTGGTGAGACGGCGATCAGTACGATCGCAGGAGGGTCGGGGCTTCGCTATCGGGGGTATGCCATTGAGGATCTGGCCCGCGAAGCTACTTTTGAGGAAGTTGCCTACCTCATCCTGCACACTGATCTTCCGACAGCCGATCAATTAAAGGATTTCCGCGGGCGGCTCATCGAGAACGCTCCGATCAGCGGCGACATCCTGAAATTTCTCCGGACTGTACCCCGTACCACTCCGATCATGGATTTTCTCCGCACCGGTGCCAGCGCATTGGCCCATTGGGATAGCGAGGCCGGAGACACGAGCCACGATGCCCAGTTGCGTAAGGCGGAGCGATTGTTGGCAAAACTCCCCACCATCATGGCTGCCCACCGCCGCCTGCAGCAGTCGAAGGAGCCGGTGCAGCCGGATCCAAAAAAAACGTTTGCAGCCAACATTCTCTGGATGCTTAAGCGGAAGGAGCCCTCCGAGGCACTCGAGCGGGCGATGGATATTTCCCTGACGCTTTATGCAGAACATGAGTTCAACGCCTCGACGTTTACCGCCCGCGTGATCACCTCGACACTCTCCGACCTCCATTCGTCCGTCGCCGGGGCGATTGGGGCACTCAAGGGTCCGCTGCATGGCGGTGCCAATGAGCGGGTGATGGAGGTGCTTGCCCAGGTCGGTTCTCCCGAGAATGCCGAACCATGGATCCGTGAAGCACTCGCAAATAAAACGCGGATTATGGGGTTTGGTCATCGAGTGTATAAGGATGGTGATCCGCGAGCTCGCTTCCTAAAACCAATATGTCAGCAGTTGGCAGTTGAAACGCACAACGAGTCGTTCGAGGAGACGGCCGAGGTGATCGAACGCATTGTGGGTGAAGAAAAGGGATTGCCTCCCAACCTCGACTGGCCCAGCGCACGGTTGTACCACTACATGGGGCTTGATGTGGCTATTTACACTCCACTCTTTGTGGTGAGCCGTGTGACCGGCTGGGCCGCACATATTATTGAGCAGATGGACAACAATCGTCTGATCCGGCCGCGCTCCCGCTATATCGGTCCCGAGCCGAGAGCCTGGGTGCCGCTCGCTGAGCGGGCTTAAGATTCGGAGTTTGCGCTACGTACCCGTTGCCATCCCTGGAGCAACCCGCCTCCTAAGCCAGCGGGTCTTCCGACCAATCGGCCAAAACGGCGTCGACTGTCAGTGCCTCCGTCACGCTTTCCTTCTCGTGCAAGGAGGGTTCCGGGTACTCGTGGGGCAGGGCATACCAACCATTGGGCCAGGTTTCTGGCTCCCATCGGTCGTTCACTTCATTGAATGGCGTGATCCGGACCCAGTCGATCTCAAGGGTAGCCTCCGAAAAATCTGGGTTACCGGCCCAGCCGACCGTGTCGACGTACTCGCCTTCAATTTGTTCCTTGTAGCCGGACGCCGGGAACCAGATGCCGAGCCAGAACCGCGAGGCCTGCGAAGGAATGTTGTCCTGTCCGAACAGGGCTCCCTCGTGCCGGTACACTTCTTCTCCGTCGATGGTCCAGATCACCCGAGGTAGCTCGCCGTCGCCGCCACTATGCCAATCGATCCCGTAGGTATGGAATTCTCCGTCGTTTATGACTTCCACCCGGCCGGGATGGTGCGCGCCTTCGCCGCCGAGTTTTCCACCCCAGCTATTGACGCGGGCATTGTCAAAACTGATCGGATCGTGCGCCTCGCCTGTCTGCAGGGCCGTGGGAAATTCCCAATCGATTTCGGAGTTGCGTACCCGACTTGGTTCCTCCCAATATTCCTCTTCGCTCGGGAAGTGCTCGACGTAGTGGAACGTCCAGAACGCCGAGGCGGCCCCACTCGATTCCGGAATGCGGGCCCGGACCTCGTAGCGCCCCGATGCATAATAGTCGCGGGTGGCGATTCCCGCGCCAACCCGGGTGGTGCGGTCGTTGTGGCCGACGACGTCGCCATCGTACCCATCGCCGTGCGCGTGCAGTAGCAGAACCCCATCTTGGATTTCTACATTTTCGGGCACGAGTCCGCCGTTGTCGCCACCCCAAGCCTTGTCGACAACCAACCATGTTTCCGGATCGAGTCCAGCAACGAAATCATCGTAGAGAATTTCTGTGGTCGGATCCTGTGCGGGCTGCGGCGTATCGAGCCACTCGCCGCCCTCGGCGAGCAACGACACATTCTGGACCGAGAGGCTGCCACCGGACCCCTTGTACTGTTCGAGTACCACGCGAACATGGCGATTGGTACTTCCTGTGGTGAAAGAGATCGACAGATTTTCGTACTCGCCGGCGGAGATCTGCACGGCCGCATCCAAATCTCCACGGTCGCGAACGGCGATCGTGGCGCCGCTCCCCTCGGCCCGAGCCAGCGCGGTCATTGTATAGGTGGTGTTCGGTGCAAGTGCAAAGGGAATATCCTGTACCGCACGTGCGGATTCTTCGTCCGTAGCGACAAGTGTGATTGTCGCATTTCCCTCGGCAGTCTGCCATGCAGTATGATCGCTCACCCATTGGTCGAGGCCGGCTGTGAAATCGGCATTCGCAATCATTTCCTCGCCTGCCGCCACCAGCACCGGAAGTTGGGGCGGTTCCGCCCACTCGGTACCCGCGGGAGGGGCAGGCAGCGGAAGTGTGCCTTCGATGATACGTACATCATCAAAATAGACTTTACCAGTTTGGCCCTGGTAGGCCTCCAGGAAGAGCCTCACTTCGGTGCTACCGGTTCCGGTGTAGAAGACAAACCGTTTTTCCTGCCAGGCATCTCCACTCGCAGCGTTCGTTTTAGGGAGTTGTGTTCCGAGATCGACTCCAAAGGATGCCCACATCCCTTCGCCCTCCGTGCGGACTCGGGTAGCAAACGTATAAAGTGTCTCGGGACGCAATCCGCGAATGATCTGCTCAGCACGGCTCGATTCGGTAGCAGCGGGGAGGAGTTGGACCGCGGTATTCCCATCGCTACCCGGGACAACGGCCACGCTTCCTGCCATCGTCCAGGCGGGATGCAACAGGTCGGTAAACGCGCCTCCCTGCACCCAGTTACCCGCTTCATCAGGGCCGGGGGCGATCGGCCCGACGGGGGGTTCACTGACCGGCGGTTCACTCACTGGTGGGTCGTTGGCGGGCGGTTCGGTGGCGGGGGGATCGGCCGGTGGCTCACTCCCGGCCGGCAGGAGTTGGATCGCATCGAGTCCGATCGCGCCGGTCTGCTGCCTGTACGCCTGGGCATAGACCGTGACAAACTGCGTCTCGGCGGCGGTGGTAAAGGAAACAGTGTATTGGCCCGAAGCGTTATCTCCGGCGGTCACCTCCGACCACTTGCCATCAAAACCTTTGACGCCAAGGTATCCGTACGAACCATCATGCGAGAAGATGTGACCGGTGAGTTGGTAGTCGGTGTTTCCTTCGACGGCGACCTGCTGGGAGATGCGGGCTGTTGCTTCTTGGGTCGGCTGGAGGATTGCCTGCCGGTTGCCGCTGACCTCTGCGACCGAGGCGGTCGCAGAAAGGCTGCTTTCGTTCGTCCATCCCGAGAGGCCCGCGGAAAAATCACCGTTGGCCAATGTGGTGGTGAGCAGTTGCCGGGGCTCCAACGCTTCGAATAACAGTCTCGGATTGTTGCTTGCCCGCTTACGCTGAGGCAGCTGAAAAAAACCTGTTTTACGCATCGTCGCGATCCTCTTACCGGTTGTTCCCCGAGTTTTTCTATCGGCCTGGCGCGGACCGATATCCTGGTGATCCTACTACGTTCGTATCGGGGCTTCGGTTTTTGAAAAAAATGCGACGTCGGACCCCGGAAGACGGGGAGGAAGCGAATGCGGCGATTTTGACGCCGGAGCCGCTTTAGATGGCACACGTATCCAACTGGACGCGTATGCGTTGATCATTCAGTGGATCGGCGCGAGATTAGAAGTCGTACCAGATGCCCATGCCCAGTTCCCGCTCGGTGTCTTTGAAAAATTCGTACCGCGGGGTCATGCCCTCCAGGTATTGAAAACCGAATCGCAACAGAGGCCCATAATCTCTGCCACGCCACTGCCAGCCGGTCTGGAAGACAAAGTTGCCCCCATAATTGAGTGCCTGAAGAATATGTCCGTTGGCCGCCACAAAGGGTGTGCCGCGGAAACCGGTCGCCAGGAGCGGGCTGTATTCGGCGCCGAATTGAAACTGCCAGGGCTTGGCTCCTCCGTCAAGGTTAAAGGCCCAGGAAGCGTCGATGTAGGTACGGATCGCTTCGGTCCATTGGAAGGAATTGGACCAGACGATGGAATTCCGTACGTAGTTAATACGAGTTGGCCCAATGACTCCAGGGTTACTCAGGATGAACTCATCGCCCAGATGCGAACTGACGTGGTAGAAACCGAACTTGGTTTGGTAGCGCCGCCAGCCGAAGGAAACGGGCAGGCCTAACCGGTAGTCGGTGGCGATCAACATCCGTCCGTTGCTGTTCTGTCTGGGGAAGACCGCACCTTCGACATCAAACTGAAATCCTTGTGGATAAGCTCCTGTGGGGGAGCCGAAACGGAAAATACCTACCCTCGCACCGAGCGTGCTGTCCCAGTACCAGTGGGAACCTGCCGGCAACCCGGGCGAATTAAAGCCTCGGATGTTGAGCGCAGTGGTTGCCAACCGGGCAGTATGGAGACTCGCAAGCTGGGGGCGGTAGATCAGTTCTCGCGGTAAAAGTTGCCAGGACCAGGGCGCACACAAGGTCGAATTCGCTTGGGGCCCCCCGCTGTAATGGCCTCCGAGCAGGGAATCAAAGCCAAAACAACGCCCGCATCCTTTTTTGAAGAAACCATCAACTTGACAGCCTTCACCTGGACAACATTGACCGCTCGGATAGCAGCCGTTCTCTGGATAATAGCCGCCCGATCCCTGGCCTTCAATCCAAACATCGAGGTCGATCGGTTCTGGATAGGTGACCTGTGGCTCGCCGATAACGATCGGCGTTTGTCCCATGGTTGCGACCGTGGTCGTTGCCCAAATAAGGACGGCGGTCGAAAACCAGATGCTTGTTCGTGCCATCTCGCGGATTCCTCAATTGGTCAAGAGATGACGAATTCGGTTGCCATCCCAATGGGGGTGAAGTTTCAAAATCCACACCCGTTCGCTGATGCGTTACAGATTCGGCCTAGGATCACCGAGACGTCTTGTCTGAGATCCGTCTAAGAACAGGGGCGGGAGTGTAGAGATTTTTCCGCTCGGCTCCTAGGTCGATCAGAAAAATATCTATAAGTTAATCTGTGGAGATGATTGCTCTCAAAACCGAGATACCGGAAGCGGGCAATGGCAGCAAGCTAGCGGCAGACCGGTAACTTGCGGCGCGGCTATTTGCGTGGGGGGTCGAGGATCACGGAGAGCGTTTTTTCTTTTCCATCTCGCAGCACGACCACTTTGACCAGTTCGCCCGCTTCGTGACGAGAGAGCACATTTGCAAAATCGGTTACCGTAGCCACCTTCGCATCACCAAACTGGACGATGACGTCGCCGGTTACCAGGCCACCCCGTTCGGCCGGGCTCCCCGGCGTAATACCTGCCATGCGGATTCCGGGCTTTTCGTAGCCATAATCGGGACGCGATCCAAAATAAGGCCAACGGCCACCGGCGAGTTTCGTACGTTTTGTCTTCTGATAAACCGGCCGTTCTTCCGCCTCAGCAATCGAAGCAGCGACTTCAGCTACCAGAAGACTGACCCGTTCAATGCCCTCAATGTTCACCTTTTCAAAGTCATCACCTGGCCGATGATAATCCTGATGTGCTCCCGTGAAGAAATGCAGAACCGG
>Ga0315338_1001610_pt1 | contig 26990 bp, 25 predicted proteins | sample ASW8metaG_FD_204518 | JGI IMG/M metagenome (GOLD analysis project Ga0315338, IMG submission 204518) | Ammonia-oxidizing marine archaeal communities from Monterey Bay, California, United States - ASW #8 | ecosystem: Environmental > Aquatic > Marine > Coastal | place: USA: California | collected... | reverse complement strand
TATTTTGAAAAAAGTGAAATTAATAAAGACAAAAGAGTTTTAGCAAGGATAGAAAACTTTTGTAAATACCATGAAGGATTTAATGATATTTGTAGTAAAAGTAGAATTCTAGAGTGCGTTAATGATTGTTTCGGAGAAAAAGGAATTTTATTTAAAGACAAAATAAACTTTAAAATGCCGGGAGGATCTGGTTTTAAACCACATCAAGATTCTCAAGCTGGTTGGGATGATTATGCAAAGTTTTATTTAACAGCAATGGTTAGTGTCGATGATGCTACAATTAAAAATGGTTGTTTAGAATTTGCTTCTGGACATAATCGATCAGGTCTTATTGGCAATCTTTGGAAACCATTATCTAATAATCAGATGAAAAATATGAAATTTGTTCCAATTGAAACAAAACCAGGAGACGCTGTTTTTTTTGATTGTTACACACCTCACAAATCGGAATCAAATTTAACAAATAAATCAAGACGAATTTTATATCTTACATATAACAAATTATCTGATGGAGATCATAGGGATACATATTACAATGATAAATATAAAAACTATCCGCCAGATATTGATAGAAATCCTAATAAAGAATATAATTTCAAAGTTTAATTCTTTAAAAAATTTTTAAATCTTATAGCAACATCCTTAGGATGTTTTGTAGGCCTACCTAAATTTTGTATAGATCCTTTTTGAATTTTAATATGAATAAAAATTGGACCATGTGTATTTTTTAATTTTTTTTTTATAATATTTGAGAAATCATTTGTATTATCTGTTGAATAAGATTCTTTGTAACCACAATTTACTGCAATGTTGGCAAAATTTACAGTTGATGCATTTGTTAATTGTTGACCAGTTGAGTCGTGAACATTATTATCAAGTAAAATGTGAATTAAATTCTTTGGTTGATTAGCCCCGATCGTTGACATGTTACCCATTTTCATTAACAACGCTCCATCACCATCAATAACTATAATTTTTTTTTTTGTATTTAACGCTACTCCTAAAGAAATTGCGCTTGCACAACCCATAGAACCAACTTGATAAAAAAAATTCTTACAATCATTTAAACTAAATAATTCTCTACCAGTTTTACCAGTGGTTGCAATAACCCCTATTTTGTTATTAATATTTTTAATTAATTCTTTTAAAATCTGAAATCTAGTAGGTATATTTTTTTTATTATGAAAAATTAATGCTTTACTTTTTTTTTTTAGAAAAAATTTTTTTTGTCTTAATTTTTCTTTTTTAATTGTTTCTTTTCTCATTATCAAAGCATGAGGCAACGATGTTTTATTTATTGAATTATTAATTTTAAGAAGTACTTTTTTAAGATTATTTTCCTTTATTGGAAAGATTTCATTTTTAATTTTTGTTAGTTTAAAAATGTTTCTTGTAATTTTACCCATTAACTCATGTTGTGGCTCATCCTTTATTTTAGGGTCACCCCTCCACGTTGTAATTAATAGAACTGGAATCTTAAAAGTATGATTTAACGATGTTAAAGGATTTATTGTATTACCTAAACCTGAGTTTTGTATCATAACAACGCTTTTTTTTCCAGCTAGCCAAGCACCTGATGCAATGCCAACTGCCTCTCCTTCGCTTGTCGCTCCAATATATTTTATTTTTTTTGAATTTATAACTCCATTAATTACTGAAGTTAAATGAGAGCAGGGAACGCCTGTAAAGAAATTAAACCCATATTTAGATAATTGATTTATTAAAAAATTTGCGGATATCATAAATCTCTATTATTAATTTAATTTAGATTTTATAAAGAATATAATAATTGTTTATGGAAGATGATGAAGACATAATAAAAAAAAGCTTGGAAAAAGATGATGATTACGATGAATATAGCGTCGAAGAACTGTTAAATCAGATAAAAAACCTCAAAAAAGAACTAAAATATTTAGAAAATTTACTAAAAAATAAAAAATCTACCCAAAATCAAGCAGATAAATTATTTAAAAAATAAAGGCTTTTTAAATACATAACACATAGTATAATAGTAAAACCTTTATATAGAGGGAGGGTATTATGAATAAATTAGTTGCGTTATCATTGGCTATTGGTGGAGTAGGTGGAATTATGACTTGGATTTATACTTCAACTCCATTGGCTCTTTCAATACCAATTTCATTTATCGCTTGGGCATGTTTTGTTGCTGCAGGTGGTAATAATAAAGCTCTAAGTTCTACAATAACAGCATGGCTTTGGGGAGCTGTTGTTGCTTGGCTAACTGCTCTTGTTTTAATACCAAATCTAGGAGGTTTACCTGCTGGATTAGGTGTCCCTGTTGCTATTGCTCTTAGTGTATTTGTACTTATATATGGTACAAAAGTTAAGGCTTTTTCACTAGCGCCAGGCGCAGTATATGGATATGCTGCTTTTTTTACTGCATTCCTAGCCGGAACAGATGCTTTACAATCTGCTAGTCTCGGAAACCCGCTTATTTTAACAGCTTTATCAGGTATTGCTGGTTCAGTACTTGGTTTGGTTGCACTTAATGTTTCCGCATCACTAGGAAAATAATTCTTATAGTTATAAGTATTAATTAGAAAAAATCGGTTATTTAATTTAAAATAGCCGGTTTTTTCTTATATTATGTCATAGAATATTTATTATGGCGGGAGTAGCTCAGTTGGTTTAGAGCGTCGGCTTGTGGTGCCGAATGTCGCCGGTTCGAATCCGGTCTCTCGCCCCAATAAATTAGTATAATCAATATATTAATTAATATATCTAATAAATTAGATTAACTATTTAGTTGAGTTAAAGGCAATCCCACACTTTTTAACAAGTTTACATCTGAACTTGTATCATTATTTCCAGTTGTTAGGAGTTTATCGCCATAAAATATTGAATTTGCGCCTGCTATAAAGCACAGTATTTGTGACTCATTTGATAAATCTTTTCTTCCTGCGCTCAATCTAACCCTTGATTTTGGCATAATTATTCTTGCAGTAGCGCACATTCTGACAAGTTCGATAGGATCTATCTTTTTTCTATTTGCTAAAGGAGTTCCTTTTGAGGGTACTAAAGCATTTATTGGCACACTTTCAGGATGAGGTTTAAAATTTGATAAAATTTGTAACATTTTAGCTCTGTCCTCATCATTTTCACCCATGCCTATAATACCACCGCAACAGACAGTAATACCGGCCTTTCTTACTCTATTTATTGTTTCAATTCTATCTTGAAATTTTCTAGTAGTTATAATTTTTTTGTAAAAACTAGGGCTAGTGTCAATATTATGATTATATGCTTTCAAACCTGCTTTTGCTAATTTGTTTGCTTGTTTTTGATTTAGCATTCCCAGAGTAACACAAGATTCCATTCCAATTTTTTTTATTCCTTCTACCATTTTAATAATTTTATCAAATTCTGGTCCATCTTTTACTTCTCTCCAGGCAGCACCCATACAAAATCTTGAAGCACCAGATTTTTTAGCTCTTTTAGCTTTTTCTAAAACTTCATTAACATTTAAAAGAGATTCATTTTTTAAACCAGTTTTGTAGTGAGCAGATTGCGGGCAGTACTTGCAATTTTCTGGACAAGCACCTGTTTTTATACTTAATAAACTAGCAAGTTGAACATCTTTTTTAGGAAAGTATTTTTTATGAACCTTCTGTGCTTTAAAAATTAGTTCAAGTAATGGTAAGTTTAAGATTTTTAATATTTCATTTTGCGTCCAATTTGATCTAATCATAACTATATATTAGATGATACATTGAAGATAAATAGAATAAAGTTTTAAATAATATTTAATAAAAAATGTTAAATAAAAATATTTTAAATCACGCAATTCTTAGTTGCAAAAATCATAGAGATTTAGATAAAAAAACCATTAAAGAATTTATACCTGGATATAAATTAATGGAAAATGCAGGAGTCGAAATTTTTAAAATAATAAAAAAAGAGTTTAAAAAACAAAATAAAATAAAAATATTGTGCGGGCCTGGTAATAATGGAGGAGATGGTTTTGTTGTAGCTAAATTATTAAAAGAAAACGGTTATTTAAATGTAGATTTATTTTGTTTAGTTTCAAAAAAAGAATTAAAAGGTGATGCAAAATTAGCTGCTAAAAGTTTTAATGGTAAATTAAAAAGTTTTTCTAATTTTAAAGTATCGAATGACGATTTGATTATCGATGGTCTTTTTGGATCAGGTTTAAAGAAGAATATCTCTGGAAATTTAAAAAAAATTATAAAAAAAATAAATTTAAAAAAACCATATTGTATATCCATTGATATTCCTTCTGGAATCAATGGAGATACAGGCGAAATCCAAGGCATTGCATTGCAGTCAAATGTTACAATTACATTTACTAGAAAGAAACCTGGCCACTTATTATCACCAGGTAAAGAATATTGTGGAAATTTAATAATAGTAGATATTGGAATTAAGTTAGAAAACTTAGGATTTAAACCTAAAATTTTTGAAAATCATCCTGATATTTGGAAAAATAATTTTCCATGGCCAAACCAAAAATCTCATAAATATACAAGAGGCTATGCTTTAATTATTTGTGGAGAAAAAATGACAGGAGCTTCTAGATTAGCTGCAAGAGGAGCAGCGCGAATAGGTTGTGGACTTATTTGCCTTGGTGTTCCAAGAAAAGCTTTTAATATATATGCAACAGAAAATCCAATAGCTTTAATAGAAGAAGTGGAAGATGAAAAAGATTTAAACAATTTATTTAAAGACAAAAGAATAAATACCATTTTAATTGGTCCTGGACTAGGAATTAGTCATAAGAAATTAAAAATAATTTTAAAAATAATAAAAGAAAAAGAAAGAATAATAGTTTTAGATGCTGATGCTCTAAAAAATAATTTTAAAAAAATTATATTAAAAAAAAGAACAAAAATTGTTATTACGCCACACCAAGGAGAATTTTCACAAGTTCTAAAAAGTTTAAAAATTAAAAATAATAAAAATAAATTTTTATCTGCTAACGAGTTTGTTAAAAAAACAAAAATCAATTTAATATTAAAAGGTAATACAACCATTATCTCCTCACAAGATGGAAGGGTTTCAATAAATACAAATACATCGCCTTTTTTAGCAACTGGTGGATCTGGAGATGTTCTAGCCGGAATGATTACTGGTTTAATTGCACAAAAAATGGATATTTTTAATGCATGCTGTGCTGCAGTATGGATTCATGGCGAAATTGGCAAACTTAAAGGGCCTGGATTGATCGCAGAAGATTTACCTGAAGTGATACCAAAAGTATTAAAAAAAATTAAGAAAATCTAATTGAAAAAATTAACTAATTGAGTATTTTCTAGGATGTAAAGAAAGATTGCGGGTGTGGCGGAATTGGTAGACGCGCTGGTCTTAGGAACCAGTGGATTTTTCCATGGGGGTTCAAGTCCCTCCACCCGCACCATAAAAAAAGACATGAATATTAAGAAATAATAAATAATATATTTTATATGCAAGTAACAGAACTAAAGAAAAAAGGATTGAAAAGAGAATTTAAAATAATTATTCCTTCAAAGGACGTTACAGATAAATTAAATGGAAGCTTGGATAAAATATCTAAAGACCTAGAAATAGAAGGATTTAGAAAAGGCAAAGTACCTCTTAATATTGTAAAACAAAGATTTGGTCAAAATGCACTAAATCAAACGCTAGACGAACTTATCCAATCTACAAGCAATGAAGTAATAAGAAAAAATAATTTAAAATTAGCAATTAAACCAAAAGTTGATGTTAAAAATTTTGGAGAAGAAAAAGATCTTGAATATATTATGACTTTAGAATTATTACCTGAATTTAAGACTGAAGATATTAAAAAAATTAAATTAACAAAATTTGTTTCTAAAGTTAATGAAGAAGATTATAAAAAGACTTTGGATACATTATCTCAAACGCAACAAAATTTTCAGAAAAAAGACGGGAAAATAGTTCAAAATGGCGATGGAGTTCTACTTAATTTAAGACCAACTTATAATAATGAAGTTGTTAAAGAAGCATTAATTGAAAATAGGATGACAATTGTTGGAAATAAAATGATTATACCTGAAATTGAAAATAAAATAATAGGATCCAAAGCAGGAGACAAATTGAATTTTATATGTAAATTTCCAAAGAATTTTCCAAACAAAAATATTGCGGAAAAGGATGTTAAAGTCGAAATAGATATTTTAGAAGTGAGAATTCCACAAAAAAAAGTTTTAGACAATGATTTTGCTAAGTCTTTAGGAGCTTCAGATATCAATGATCTAAAAGAAAAAATAAAAAAACAAATGCAAGGGGAACTAGATAACGTTTCTAAAATGGTTGTTAAAAAGGATTTAATCGAACAGCTAGATAAAATTCACAAAATTAATCTTCCAGAAGGATTAGTTAATTATGAGTTTGAAAACATATGGGCAAAATTTAACGATGATAAATCAAAAGGACTCATAGATAAAAGTGATAAAAACAAAAAAGAAGATGAATTAAAAAAAGAATATAAATCTATAGCAGAAAGAAGAGTAAAAGTTGGATTAGTTTTAGCAAAAATAGGGGAAGATAATAAAATTACTGTAACAGACGATGACATAAAAAAAGCAATTGAAGAAGAAATATTAAGACAGCCAAAAGCAAAAGAACAAATTATAAAATTTTATACAGAAAATTCACAAGCACTTGCCTCTTTAAAAGCGCCAATATTTGAAGAAAAGGTAGTTGATTATATATTAGGAAATATAAACATTGAAGAAACGCAAATAACTAGAGAAGAATTATTAAAAAAATAAAAAAACATTTAAAAAATAATAATAATAAATATCTATAGTTGTAATGGTAAAATCTAAGGTAAATAATTTAAGTACTTTAATACCAATGGTTGTAGAGCAAACATCCAGAGGTGAGAGATCTTATGATATATACTCAAGATTATTAAAAGAAAGAATAATTTTTCTTACAGGTATTATTGATGATCACGTTGCATCTTTAATTTGCGCTCAATTACTTTATTTAGAATCTGAAAATCCAAATAAAGATATATCGTTTTATATTAATTCTTCTGGTGGAGCTGTTACTTCAGGACTAGCAATTTATGATACTATGCAATATATAAAACCAGATATTACAACTGTATGTATAGGACAAGCTGCATCTATGGGATCTTTATTACTAACAGCAGGCACAAAAAATAAAAGATATGCATTGCCTCATTCAAGAATAATGGTCCATCAGCCATCGGGCGGAGTCCAGGGACAGGCATCAGATATACAAATTCATGCAAATGAAATTTTAACTATCAGAAAAAAAACAAATGAGATTTATGTAAACCATACTGGCCAGGATATAAAAAAAATAGAAGAATACCTTGATAGAGATAGTTTTATGGGTCCAGATGAAGCTAAAAGTTTCGGATTAATTGATAAAATCGTAAATAAAAGAGAAGATATAGAAAATATTAGCAGCAAAGACTAATTTTCTATTGCAATTAATGAATTAAGATTCATATAATTTTAGTAGGGATTTCTTAATTATGATTAAATCAACTAGTGATAATTCTAAAAATACTCTGTATTGCTCATTTTGTGGTAAAAGCCAACATGAAGTAAAAAAATTAATAGCTGGTCCAACAGTTTTTATTTGTGATGAGTGTGTTGAATTATGTATGGATATTATAAAAGAGGAAAGTAAATCCCATGTATTAAGATCAGATTCTGGAGTTCCGACACCTAGCGATATTGAAAAAACTTTAAATGATTATGTTATTGGTCAAGACAAAGCAAAAAGAATACTATCAGTTGCTGTACATAACCATTATAAAAGATTACATCATATCTCAAAGTCTAATGATGTTGAGTTATCTAAATCAAATATACTTTTGATTGGTCCAACAGGTTGTGGAAAAACTTTACTTGCACAGACATTAGCTAGGATATTAGATGTTCCATTTACAATGGCTGATGCAACTACATTAACAGAGGCAGGCTATGTAGGAGAAGATGTTGAAAATATTATACTAAAATTATTACAAGCAGCAGATTATAATGTTGAAAAAGCACAAAGAGGAATTGTTTATATTGATGAAGTAGATAAAATTTCACGAAAATCTGAGAATCCTTCTATAACGAGAGATGTTTCTGGCGAAGGTGTACAACAAGCCTTGCTAAAATTAATGGAAGGGACAACAGCTTCCGTACCTCCTCAAGGAGGAAGAAAACATCCACAGCAAGAATTTTTACAAGTTGACACAACTAATATTTTATTTATTTGCGGAGGTGCTTTTTCTGGACTGGAAAAAATTATCGATTCTAGAGAAAAAGATACTTCTATCGGATTTGAGTCAAAGTTAAGAATTCATAATAGAAATGAGAAAACAAATTTATTTAATAAAGTTGAATCAGAAGATCTTTTAAAATTTGGTCTGATTCCCGAATTCATTGGTAGATTACCAGTTCTTTCTGTACTAGATGATTTAAATAAAAGTACTTTAGTAGAAATACTTACCATTCCAAAAAATTCACTTATAAAACAATATCAAAAACTATTTGAAATGGAGAATGTTAAACTTAGTTTCACTAAAGATGCTCTTTCAAGTATAGCGGACCTTTCTATAATAAAGAAAACAGGTGCTAGAGGCTTAAGATCAATATTAGAAAATATTTTACTTGACACAATGTACCAACTACCCGTTATCGATGGTTTAGAAGAAATTGTAGTTAATGGTGAAGTTGTAAGAAAAAATAGAAAACCTCTCCAAATTTTTACTGATAAAAAAAATAAAGTTGACACTTCCGCATAATTATCTTTTATAATTATTGAAATCTTTAAAAAAGAATATGAAAAAGAAACAAACTGTTATCCCATTATTGCCTCTAAGAGACATAGTTGTTTTTCCTGGAATGATAACACCATTATTTGTTGGTAGATCTAAATCTATCTCAGCTTTGGAGGAAGTAATGAGTAAAGATAAATTGATTTTTTTAGTTACACAAAAAGATGCAGAAACAGATGATCCTTTACCTAATGAGATATACGAAATTGGTTGTATAGGTAAAGTTATTCAATTACTTAAACTTCCTGATGGAACCATGAAAGCATTAATTGAAGCACAAGATAAAGCAAGAATTTTAAAATATAATAATAAAGGTGATAGTTATTATGTGGTTAAAGCTGAACTTGTAGAAAAACCAAAAATAAAAAAGACTTCAAATATTGACGCTCTTATTAGACGTTTACTAACACGTTTTGGAGCTTATGCGAAATTAAATCGCACAGTCCCATCAGAAGCTCTAAGCTCAATGTCTCAAATAAATGAAACTTACCAGTTTGCTAATTCACTTGCATCTTATTTAGTTTTAAAAATTGAAATGAAACAAAAATTACTAGAAATGACTTCGACTCATAAGCTTTTAGATCAAATTTTAGTTCATATTGAAAATGAAATAGGAGTGCTTGAAGTAGAAAAAAAAATAAAATCTCGTGTAAGAAGACAAATGGAGAAAACGCAAAGAGAATATTACTTAAATGAACAATTAAAAGCTGTACAAAAAGAACTTGGAGATCTTGATCATGCAAAAAGTGAATTTTCTGAAATAGAAGAAAAAATCAAAACATTAAAATTAACTAATGAAGCAAAAGAAAAAGTAGAGTCAGAACTAAAAAAATTAAAAACTATGAGCTCAATGTCTGCCGAAGCATCTGTTGTAAGGAATTATTTAGATTGGTTATTAAATGTACCATGGGATGAAAAATCAAAGATTAATACTGATCTTAGAAAAGCTGAAAATATATTAAATAATGATCATTATGGATTAGAAAAAGTAAAAGAAAGGATTTTAGAGTTTCTTGCTGTCCAAAAAAGAGTAGATAAATTGCAAGGACCAATATTATGTTTCGTAGGACCCCCAGGTGTCGGTAAAACTTCTCTTGGAAAATCGATTGCTAGGGCAACTGGTAGAGAATTTATCAGAGTTTCTTTAGGAGGAATACGTGATGAATCTGAGATAAGAGGACATAGAAGAACATACATAGGATCCATGCCTGGAAAAATTATCCAAGGAATGAAAAAAGCAAAAAAAAGTAATCCTTTATTTTTATTAGATGAAGTTGATAAAATGGGCTTTGATTTTAGAGGCGACCCTTCTTCTGCACTACTGGAAGCTTTGGATACAGAACAAAATAATAAATTTAACGATCATTATTTAGAAGTAGATTACGATTTATCAAACGTTATGTTTATCACCACCGCTAACACCTTAAATATTCCTCCAGCATTGTTGGATCGTATGGAAGTTATCAGATTACCAGGATATGTAGAAGATGAAAAAATCGAAATTGCAAAAAAACATTTAATGCCTAAAAACACATCTAATCATGGTTTGAAGAAATCAGAATGGAAGATAAATGACAATGCATTAAGGGAATTAATAAAATTTTATACTAGAGAAGCAGGTGTAAGAAATTTAGAAAGAGAATTAACAAACTTGATTAGAAAAGCAATTAGAGAACTATCTCGATCAAAGAAAAAAAATATTATGATTAGTCCAAAAAATCTTGAAAAATATGCAGGAGTAAAAAAGTTTAGAAAAAATGAATTAGAAGAAAAAGATTTAATTGGTATTACAACAGGTTTAGCCTGGACTGAGGTTGGTGGTGAATTATTGTTAATTGAAGCAGTATCTGTTGCTGGAAAAGGCAGAATAATTAGTACTGGTAAATTAGGAGAAGTTATGAAAGAATCTGTAAGAGCTGCAGAAAGTTATGTAAAATCAAGATGCGATGATTTTGGTATAAATTCAAAATTTTTTAATACAAGAGATATTCACGTTCATGTTCCAGAAGGTGCCACTCCAAAGGACGGACCATCAGCTGGCGTTGCAATGTGCACCTCTCTAGTATCAGTTATGACTGGTATATCTGTAAAAAGAGACGTGGCAATGACAGGAGAAATTACACTTAGAGGACGAGTTTTACCTATTGGAGGTTTAAAAGAGAAGCTTATAGCAGCAAACAGATCAAATATTAAGATTGTTTTAATTCCAAAAGAAAATAAAAATGATTTATCAGAGATACCTAAGAAATTAATTAAAGGATTAAAAATAATCACAGTTTCGAATGTAGATGAAGTATTGAAACATTCATTAACAAAAAAAATATCGCCGATTGATTGGTCAAAAATACCAGTTACAGAAAAAAAAGGCACCGGCGACGAATTGATAGTCTAAATAAATTTTTAATCCAAAAGAATCTTTAGTTTAACCATTGACTTTTCAAATTTATCTCAAATAATAATTATTATTATTAGATGTTGGTAAATCACCATAATCATCTGGGGGGTCACAATGAATAAAGACGATCTTATAGCAAAAGTTGCAAATAGCGTAGGTGTTTCAAAAACGGATGCAGCAAAATCTGTTGATGCTGTATTTTCAAATATAACTAGTTCATTAAAAGGCGGAAACGACGTTAGATTAGTCGGATTTGGAACTTTTGTAGTTGCTAATAGAGCTGCTACTACAGGAAGAAATCCTAGAACTGGTGAATCTATACAAATTCCTGCTAAAAAAGTACCAAAATTTAGAGCAGGTAAAGCTTTAAAAGAGACTGTAAATTAAAATCAATCGAAACAATATAAATAATATTGAATTAAAAAGAAAACCGTAAACAATTACGGTTTTTTTTTTTTAAAATTTTTTTGCACCCACTTTTGATCAAAATTCTTGTTGTTTTAATAACCGAATCTTATATTTTATAAGAAGATTCGAATGGTTTTCGAGTTGAAAGATCTAAGTTTTTTGGATCACGGGTGATTAGCTCAGCTGGTAGAGCATCTCGTTTACACCGAGGAGGTCGGCGGTTCGATCCCGTCATCACCCACCATTATTGTGGGGGTGTAGCTCAGTTGGTTTAGAGCGCCTGCCTGTCACGCAGGAAGTCGCGAGTTCGAGTCTCGTCACTCCCGCCACTTTAAAATTAACCACTAGATTGTTTTTTAAATTAGATTAAATTAATAATTAGTAGTTTAATTCATTTTAAAAAATGTTGGCTGAATACTTACCTGTTTTATTATTTTTATTAGTTTCAATTATATTTTCTCTTGGAGTATTGTCCTTATCTTTTCTTGTATCTCCTAAAAAACCAAATAATGAAAAACTTTCTCCTTACGAATGTGGTTTCGAGCCTTTTGATGATGCTAGAACTAAATTCGATATTCGCTTTTATCTTGTAGCATTATTATTTATAATTTTTGATTTGGAAGTCGCTTTTTTGTTTCCTTGGGCTATTTCATTGAAAAATATAGGTTTATTTGGCTATACCTCTATGATGATTTTTTTAATTATTTTAACTATAGGATTTATATATGAATGGAAGAAAGGTGCACTTGAATGGGAATAACCAATTTAAATAAAAATAAAGAGAATTTTTTATTTAATAATTTATTTAATAAACAAATAAAAACAAAAGGGTTTGTAACTACCAAATTTAATAATTTAATAAATTGGGCAAGATCTAGTTCTATGTGGCCAATGACATTTGGCCTCGCATGTTGTGCTGTAGAAATGATGCATACATATATGAGTAGATATGATTTAGACAGATTCGGTCTAGTTACTAGAGGTAGCCCAAGACAATCCGATGTTATGATTGTTGCTGGTACTCTATGTAATAAAATGGCTCCAGCTTTAAGAAAAGTTTATGATCAAATGCCTGATCCTAAATGGGTAATTTCAATGGGCTCTTGTGCTAATGGAGGAGGATATTATCATTATTCTTATTCTGTGGTCAGAGGTTGTGACAGAATAATTCCTGTTGATATTTATGTTCCTGGCTGCCCTCCGACTGCTGAAGCATTACTTTATGGAATTATGCAATTACAAAAAAAAATCAAAAGAGAGAATGTTTTTTTTAGGTAGTATTTATGAATAAAGTTTTAAATAATCTTAGCACTTTCATTTTAAGTTCATGCCATCATGCAACAAATCATGAAATTATAAATAATGAATTAGTAATAACTACTAAAGTAAATAATATTTACAACTTACTTGAAGATTTAAAAAAAAAAGAGAATTTAAATTTTGAAATGTTATTAGATATCACTGCTGTAGATTACCCCAAAAGAGCAAAAAGATTTGAGATAGTATATATTTTATTAAGTTTAAAAAATCATTTAAGATTAAGAGTAAAAACTTTTATAAATGAAAGCGAGATTGTTCCTTCTATTTCAAAACTTTATAAATGTGCACGTTGGTATGAAAGAGAGGTTTGGGATATGTACGGAATATCATTTAAAGGTAATGATGATTTAAGAAGATTGTTAACAGATTACGGATTTGAAGGACACCCTTTAAGGAAAGATTTCCCACTAACTGGATTTGTGGAATTAAGATATGATGAAACAAAGAAGAAAGTTGCTTATTCAAAAGTAAAATTAACACAGGATTATAGAAATTTTGATTTTTTAAGTCCTTGGGAAGGCGGAATATTACCAGGAGATGAGAAAGCAAATAAATAATTTTTGATTTTAAATGAAAGAAGTTAAAATTAAACCTCTAACTATTAATTTTGGTCCTCAACACCCAGCTGCACACGGTGTTTTAAGAATGGTTCTCCAAATGGATGGAGAAATTATAGAACGGGTAGACCCACACATTGGGTTATTACACCGAGGTACAGAAAAATTAATTGAAAATAAAACTTATCTACAAGCTGTTCCATATTTTGACAGATTAGATTATGTATCTCCTATGTGCCAAGAACATGCGTTCGCTTTAGCAGTAGAAAAATTACTCAAAATTGAAATTCCAATAAGAGCCAGTTATATAAGAGTTCTTTTTTCTGAGATCACCAGAATATTGAACCATTTACTTGCAATACCAGCTATGGCAATGGATGTAGGTGCAATGACACCATTTTTATGGTCTTTTGAGCAAAGAGAATTGTTAATGGAATTCTATGAGAGAGTAAGCGGCGCCAGATTACATGCAGCATATTTTAGACCAGGAGGTGTTTACAGGGATATACCTGATGGATTATTAAAAGATATAATAAAATGGGCAATTAAATTTCCAAAATTTATTAAAGATTTAGAAGACCTTTTATCTGATAATAGAATATTCAAACAAAGAACTGTCGACATTGGAATTGTTTCTTCACAGGATGCGATAGACTTTGGTTTTACAGGACCAATGTTAAGAGCATCTGGTGTCAAATGGGATTTAAGAAAAGAAGAAAGTTATGAAATCTATGATAAATTGGATTTTGAAATACCAGTAGGAGAAAATGGTGATTGTTATGATAGATATTTTGTAAGAGTAGAAGAAATGAAAGAATCTTTAAAAATTATTCATCAATGTATAGATACAATTCCTAAGGGAATTATAATGATTAAAAATAATAAGATCACTCCACCAAAAAGAAAATTAATGAAAACTTCAATGGAATCTTTAATACATCATTTCAAACTTTACACTGAAGGATACAAAGTTCCTAAAGGAGAAACTTACACATCAGTCGAAGCCCCAAAAGGTGAATTTGGAGTTTATCTTGTATCTGATGGATCCAATAAACCATATAAATGTAAAATAAGAGCTCCTGGTTTTGCTCATTTACAAGCAATGGATTTTTGTTCTAAAGGACATATGTTGGCAGATGTAGTTGCTATTCTTGGTTCTATGGATATTGTTTTTGGAGAAATTGATAGATAAAGGATTTATTTTATGTCTAACAATACTGATTTAAAATTTAAATTTAATAACTTAAATATTTTAAAAGCCAAAAAAATATTAAAAAAATATCCAAAAAAGTTTTCTCAAAGCGCAATTATACCATTGTTACATTTGGCTCAAGAGCAATTAGATGGTTGGTTAAATAAATCTTCAATTGAATACATATCAAAATATTTAAAATTACCTTTAATCAATGTATATGAAGTTGCGACCTTTTATCATATGTTTAATCTAAAAAAAGTAGGAAAAAATTGCATAGGTGTTTGTACAACTACACCTTGTTGGTTAAGAGGTTCTGATGTAATACTAAAAAAGTTTGAAGAAAATTTGAATATTAAAGTTGGCGGTATAACTAAAGATGAGTTATTTTCATTACATGAAACAGAGTGTTTAGGTGCATGTGTTGATGCTCCAGTCATCAAAATTAATAATAACTATTATGAAAATTTAAAATTAGAAAATATTAAAAAAATAGTTAACAATTTAAAGGAGAAATAAAATTTAGAAATGTTAAAGCACGAAGATCATATATTTACAAATTTGAATGGATATAATTCTTTTAAATTAAAAGATGCTAAAAGTAGAGGATGTTGGAGCGATACAAAAAAAATTATTGATAGAGGATCTGATTGGATAATTGAGGAAATTAGATTATCTGGTCTAAGAGGAAGGGGCGGAGCTGGATTTCCAACTGGATTAAAATGGTCATTTATACCAGAAAAAACAAAAACTCCAAAATATTTAGTTGTTAATGCCGATGAAAGCGAACCAGGCACGTGTAAAGATAGAGATATTTTAAGATATGAAGCCCACAAACTTATAGAAGGATCGTTGTTATCGAGTTATGCGATTAAATCACATACCTGCTATATCTATATTAGAGGTGAGTTTTATAATGAGGCAAAAATATTACAGAAAGCTATAGATGAAGCTTATGAATCTGGTTTAATAGGCAAAAACTCCTGTAATTCAGGATGGGATTTTGATATTTATTTACATAGAGGCGCTGGCGCTTATATAGCAGGTGAAGAAACCGCAATGTTAGAAAGTTTGGAAGGGAAAAAAGCTCAACCTAGACTCAAACCACCTTTTCCAGCTATTATAGGTTTGTATGGCTGTCCAACAATTATAAATAATGTAGAGACAATAGCTGTTGTGCCAGATATTTTAAAAAGGGGAAACAAATGGTTTTCTTCTCTTGGGAAACCCAACAATACAGGGTCAAAAATTTTTTGTATTTCAGGTCATGTTAACAAACCATGTAATGTTGAAGAAGAATTAGGAATTCCACTTAAAGAACTGATAGAAAAATACGCAGATGGAGTAACTGGTGGGTGGAAAAACTTGCTAGCAGTTATTCCTGGTGGATCTTCTGTTCCTTTAATACCAAAAAAAATTTGCGACGATATTCATATGGATTTTGATAGTTTAGAAAAAGCTAATAGCAGTTTAGGTACAGCTGGTATCATTGTAATGAATAAATCAACTGATCTATTAAAAGCTATTGCTAGAATTTCAAGATTTTATAAAAAAGAAAGCTGCGGACAATGCACACCATGCAGAGAAGGAACGGGTTGGATGTGGAGAGTTATAGAAAGATTTTCTAAAGGGAAGGGGTCAATTGACGAGATTGATACATTGTACGATGTATCTAAGGAAGTTGAAGGACACACTATTTGTGCTTTAGGTGATGCAGCTGCTTGGCCAATCCAAGGCTTAATAAAAAATTTTAGATATTTAATTGAAGAAAGAATTCAAAAAAATAACAATTCAAAGAAGAAAGTTGCCTAATGATAGAAGTTTTAATAGATAATGAAAAAATAAAAATTGAACCTGGAACAACAATTTTACAAGCATGTGAAAAACTAGGTATAGAAATACCTATTTTTTGTTATCACGAAAAATTATCAATAGCAGGCAATTGTAGAATGTGCTTGGTAGAGGTAGAGGGTAATCCAAAACCAGTAGCTTCATGTAGTGTGCCATGTACAGATGGTATGAAAATTAAAACCACTACAAATCTCGTAAAAAAAGCAAGGAAGGGTGTTATGGAATTTCTCTTAATAAATCATCCATTAGACTGTCCTATTTGCGATCAAGGCGGAGAATGTGACTTACAAGATATAGCTATGAGTTATGGGAGTGACAAAAGTCGGTTTACATACAATAAAAGAGCCGTTAAAGAAAAAAATTTTGGACCATTAATAAAAACTGTTATGACTAGATGCATTCATTGCACAAGGTGTATTCGTTTTGCAACTGAAGTAGCAGGTACCCCAGAACTTGGAGCAATAGGAATGGGTGAAGATATGGAGGTAACATCATACTTAGATAAAACTTTATCATCTGAAGTTTCAGGAAATATGATAGATATTTGCCCAGTTGGTGCTTTAACTTCAAAACCTTTTTCTTTAACTATAAGACCTTGGGAATTAAGTAAAACTGAGTCAATAGATGTATCTGATGCAATTTGTTCAAATATTAGATTGGACACTAGAGATAATGAAGTTATGAGAGTACTTCCTATAGTCAATGATGAAATTAATGAAGAATGGATTTCTGATAAGACACGTTTTTCTTATGATGGTTTAAAATTTAATAGATTAGATAAACCATATATAAGAAAAGAAAATCAATTAATAGAATCTTCTTGGGATGAGGCATTAAATTTTATTAAAACAAAGCTTAAAAAAATACAAAAAGAAAAAATAGCTGCTGTTATAGGAAATCAAGTTGATTGCGAAAGTATTATTCTCTTAAAAGATTTATTTAAAATGCTTGGATCAGATAATCTTTTATGTTCCCAAAATAACTCATCCTATAAATCAATACCAAGAGTTGCTTATACATTTAATAGTACTATTTCAGGAATTGAGGATTCAGATTTTTGTCTTTTAATAGGGACAAATCCAAGAAAAGAAGCGGCAATACTAAACACAAGAATTAGAAAAAGATATCTTCAAGGAAATTTTGAAATTTTTTCTATAGGACCAAAATTCGATATAAATTACCCATGTAAATTCTTAGGAGACAACCCATCAATATTGAATGATACAATTAACAAAAAAAACTTATTATCAAAGAAGTTGGCAAAAGCAAAAAAACCACTACTTATTTTTGGCGATAATATATTTACTAGAAAAGATTCTAGTTTTTTTCTGCATTGTATATATAACTTATGTGTTTCTTTTAAAATAATTCAAAAAAAAAAAAGAGATATTATTTGGAACGGGCTTAATTGTCTTCATAATGCTGCATCAAGAGTTGGTGCATTAGATTTAAAATTTTATTCTAAAAAAAATAATTTTAATCTTGATAAACTTTATCATTTATCTAATAAAAAAAAACTAGATTTCATTTATCTGTTAGGAGTTGATCAAATAGATATTAAAAAATTAACAAATTCTTTTATCGTGTACCAAGGTACCCATGGAAATTTTGGAGCCGAAGATGCAGATGTTATTTTGCCAGGTTCAGCATATAGTGAAAAAAATGCTACTTATGTAAACACTGAAGGTAGAGTGCAAGCAACTTTTAAAGCATGCAATCCACCTGGTCTAGCAAAAGAAGATTGGAAAATAATTGTTGCTATAGGAAAAAAATTAAAAAAAAAATTTGATTATTATGATATTTACGATGTTAGAAAGAGATTAATTAAAGAAAATAGTAGAATTTTTTCTTCGCCAAAAGAACACATTAATAACGAATTTGTCAAGTTTGGTAATAAAGGAGAAATATCTAATGACAAATTTGTTTTACCAATAAATGATTTTTATTTGACAGATGTAATAACAAAATCATCGAAAGTTATGAACAAATGTTCAAAAGAATTAAATGGAAATGGAAAATAAAAAATGTTTTATGACACACTAATTATAATTTTAAAAATAGCATTAATTATTTTTCCTTTATTAATATTTGTCGGTTTATTAACATACATTGAAAGAAAAGTTATTGCAGCCATGCAATTAAGAAAAGGACCCAATGTTGTTGGACCATTAGGATTATTTCAACCAATAGCTGATGGAATAAAATTATTAACAAAGGAAATTATTATTCCTTACGGATCTGATAAGTATGTATTTCTAATAGCTCCTGTTATTACATTTGTGTTAAGCTTAGTAGGTTGGGCTGTAATTCCGTTTGACAAAGGTATTGTACTATCAAATATCAACGTTGGTGTCTTGTATTTATTTGCTGTTTCATCATTAAGTGTTTATGGAGTAATAATGGCAGGTTGGGCAAGTAATTCTAAATATGCCTTCCTTGGAGCTATGCGTTCAACAGCTCAAATGGTTTCTTATGAGGTATCTATAGGTTTGATAATTATTAGCGTTTTATTATCTGCAGGTTCATTAAATTTATCAGAAATTATATTAGCACAAAAAAATTTATGGTATTTTATACCTCATTTTCCAATGATGGTTATTTTTTTTATATCTACTTTAGCTGAAACAAACCGCGCTCCTTTTGATTTACCTGAAGCAGAGGCCGAACTTGTATCCGGATATCATGTTGAATATTCTTCATTTCCATTTGCTTTATTTTTTTTAGGAGAATATGCAAATATTGTTTTAATGAGTTCTATGACAACTATCCTTTTTTTTGGCGGTTGGTTGCCTCCAATGGATTTAGAAATATTTAATTACATACCTGGTTATATATGGTTTTTTATCAAAGTATCTTTTTTTGTATTTTTATTTATTTGGGTTAGAGCAACATTTCCTAGATTTAGATATGACCAATTAATGAGACTTGGTTGGAAAGTTTTTTTGCCTCTATCACTATTATGGTTATTTTTAACATCTTCTTATCTAGTTTTTTTTAAATATGTTTAAAAAATCTTTATTTAAATTATTAAAAATTGTACTTTTTAGAGACTTATTTATAGGTTTAATTACTACATTTAAATATCTTTTTAAAAGACGTGTAACTCTGAATTATCCAAATGAAAAAGGTCCTTTAAGTCCTAGGTTCAAAGGAGAACATGCATTAAGAAGATATTCTTCAGGTGAAGAAAGATGTATAGGTTGCAAATTATGTGAAGCTATATGTCCAGCTCAAGCAATTACTATTGAAACTGGGCCTGCTGATAAAAATGGTGTAAGAAGTACGACAAAATATGATATTGATATGACCAAATGTATATATTGTGGATTATGTGAAGAATCTTGCCCAACTGATGCTATAGTAGAAGGACCTAATTTTGAATATTCTACGGAAACTAGATCAGAACTTTTATACAATAAAGAAAAACTTTTAAAGAACGGAGATATGTGGGAGAATGAAATTAAAGAAAGATTAGATTTAGACTCAAAGTATAGATAAAAATTTTTTTAAGAAATTTATTTTGACTATTTTTTTATTTTTTATTGTATCAATAATAATAATTACTTCATCATTGTTAGTAATATTATCTAAGAATCCTATACATTCAGTTTTATTTTTGATATTAGTTTTTTTTAATACCGCAATACTTTTTTTATTTTCTGGGGCAGAATTTTTAGCAATGATACTTCTTATAGTTTATATCGGCGCTGTAGCAGTTCTTTTTTTATTTGTTATTATGATGCTAGATATAAATACTGCCAAACTGAGACAAAGTTTCTTAAATTATTTACCTATAGGTTTATTTGTTGGTTTTATAATTCTATTAGAATTACTTTATGTTATAAGTCAGTCAAAATTAATTTTTCTTACAAAAAACATAACTGAAAATAAAATAACTAATGAAATTTTTGAAAATACAAAAATAATAGGAAATGTTTTATATACTGATTATTTTTTACTTTTTCAATTATCAGGAATCATTCTTTTGGTTGCTATGATTGGGGCAATACTATTAACACTTAGAAAAAGAGAAGGAGCAAAAAAACAAAATATTTATAGACAAATTTTGAAGAAATAAAAGAATGGAGATTCCAATTTTATATTATTTATATCTTTCAGTAATTATTTTTACTATTGGCTTATTAGGAATATTTTTAAATAGAAAAAATTTAATTGTTGTATTAATGTCTATAGAATTGATACTTCTATCTGCAAATATAAATTTTGTTGCTTTTTCAGATTATTATCAAAACATAGCTGGACAAATATATGTTTTTTTTAATTTAAGTGTTTCTGCAGCTGAAGCTGCTGTAGGTTTAGCTATAATGGTGTCCTTCTTTAGAAAAAAAGATTCTATACATGTCGATGATATTAATATCTTAAAAGGATAAAATGTACTTACTACCAGTTTTCTTACCTTTAATAAGTTTTTTTATTTTTGTTTTTCTTTCTAATTTTTTAAATAAAAGAATCTTAATATACGTTTCTACATTTAATATTTTATTAGCTACTTTTTTTTCATTTTTACTTATTAAAGATATTATAAATAACAATACTACCTATGAATTTCTTTTATTTAACTGGCTTAACTCTGGAAATTTAATATCTACTTGGTCAATAAATATAGATTTTTTAATTTCTATAATGATTTTAGTTGTAAACATTATTTCTGCATCAGTTCAGTTTTATTCTATTGGTTATATGAAAGAGGATGAATCTATAGCTCGTTTTTTTTGTTATTTAAACTTATTTTCTTTTTTTATGCTTATTTTAGTGAGTTCAGGAAATTTACTACAATTATATATAGGATGGGAAGGAGTTGGTCTATGCTCTTATTTATTAATTGGTTTTTGGTTTTACAAAGATTCAGCAAGTAATGCTTCATTAAAAGCATTTATTGTAAATAGAGTTGGCGATATGTTTTTAATATTAGGAATTATTTTGATTTACTTAAACTTCAATTCCTTATCTTTTACAAATATTTTTTCAAATTTTAATAACTTTGAACCTATTAAATATGATTTCTTTTTCTTCGATATAAACACGATAGATATTATTTGTTTACTTCTACTTTTAGGAGCAATGGCCAAATCAGCACAATTTGGTTTACATACTTGGTTACCTGATGCAATGGAAGGTCCAACACCTGTTTCTGCTTTAATTCATGCAGCAACTATGGTCACTGCTGGTGTTTTTTTAGTTTGCAAAATGTCTATTTTTTTTAACAATTCTTTTTTTGCTTCAAATTTGTTAATTTTTATAGGTTCTTTAACAGCGATTTTTGCTGCTACTGTTGCTTTAACTCATAATGATATAAAAAGAATTATTGCCTATTCTACTTGTAGTCAATTAGGTTTTATGTTTATAGCTGCAGGTTTTTCTATGTATAGCCTAGCAATATTTCACCTTGTGATTCATGCTTTTTTTAAGGCATTACTTTTTTTAGGTGCAGGATCTGTTATTAAATCTTTAAATCATCAGCAAAATATAAAAAAAATGGGAAAATTATGGAGAAAACTTCCATTAACTTATTTAATTATGATAATTGGTTGCCTTGCTCTTTCAGGCACACCTTTTTTCTCTGGTTATTATTCAAAAGAGCTTATAGTTAATTTAGGATTATCATCAAATTTATTTTTATCAAAATATGTTTATCTAATATCTATAGTAGTTGTTGTACTAACATCTCTATATTCATTTAGATTAATTTATCATGTATTTCATGGACCATTAAATTTTTCAATTACTCAATATAAAACAGTTAAAGAATCTTCATTTTTTATTTTATTACCACTTATTTTACTTGGTTTTTTTGCAACTTTTTCTGGTTATTTTTTTAAAGATTTTTTTATTAATGAAAAATATATTCAACTATGGATAAACTCAAACGTTACTATAATTTCTAATTTTGATTTACACCATGAAAGTTTTTTCATCAATTTAATTCCAACATTTTCAGCAATTTTTGGAATATTTTTAGTTTTTTATTTATATTTTTTTAGAAATAATTTAATTTTATTTTTACAAAAAAAATTTAATTCGATTTATCAATTTCTTTTAAATAAATGGTACTTTGATGAACTTTATAATCATTTGTTTGTTCAGAATATAATTAAATTATCTGATAACTTATGGAAAAAAATAGATATAGGATTAATTGATACACTCGGTCCTAACGCCATAGCTTTATCAACAAGAAAAATATCAAAATTTTTTAGTAGTTTGCAAAGTGGCTATATTTATCATTATGTATTTTCTTTTATTATCGGAATGACATTATTAATTTCTTTTATAATATTTTTTCTTTAGTATTTAGAATTGACAAATATTCCAATATTAACTCTATTAATTTTTTTTCCTTTTATTGGTTCTTTAGTTATATTACTTGTAAATAAAAATGATCAATCCTATCAAAGAAAAATAAAAGAAATAGGACTTTGGACCTCAATTATAACTTTTTTTTTATCATTAATTTTACTTTATTCTTTTGACAAAACAGAAACACAATTTCAATTTGTTGAAAATTTTAAATTAATAAATGATTTAGGAATTTATTATTATCTTGGTATAGATGGTATCTCATTATCTTTTATTCTTTTAACTACTTTATTAATACCAGTCTGTATAGTTATCAGTTGGAACAAAATTAATCAAAATATCGGTTATTACATTGCATCATTTTTAATGATTGAGTGTTTTCTTATTGGTGTCTTTTCATCTTTAGATTTATTTCTTTTTTATATTTTCTTTGAAGGTTCGTTAATCCCTCTTTTTTTAATCATAGGTATATGGGGTGGAAAAAATAGGATTTATGCTTCGTATAAATTTTTTCTCTTTACCATTTTTGGATCCTTATTAATGCTCTTAGGGATTTTGACACTATATTTTTATTCTGGAACTAGCAACCTGACATTATTGATAAATAATGATATTCCATTCATACTGCAAATTTGGTTATTTCTTTCTTTTTTTGCATCATTTGCTATTAAAATCCCCATGTGGCCATTTCATACATGGCTCCCAGACGCACATGTAGAAGCCCCGACTGCTGGTTCTATTATTTTAGCGGGAGTTTTATTAAAATTAGGTGGGTATGGTTTTTTAAGATATTCACTTCCTTTATTTCCTGAAGCTTCAGAATTTTTTGCACCATTTATTTTTACAATAAGTTTAATTGCAATAATTTATATTTCTATAGTTGCATTAGCTCAAACAAATTTAAAAAAATTGATTGCATATTCATCAGTTGCTCATATGGGTTTTGTTACTATAGGAATTTTTTCTAGAAATCTAGAAGGATTACAAGGCTCGGTTTTTCAAATGATTAGTCACGGACTTATTTCATCAGCGCTTTTTTTATCAGCTGGAACTTTAATTGAAAGAATTGATACAAAAAATATTAATAATTTTGGTGGAATGTTTAAACAGATGCCAAAATTTTCTATTTTTTTTTTGATTTACTGTTTAGGCGCTATTTCTTTTCCAGGAACTACAGGTTTTATAGGAGAATTCTTAGTTTTGCTAGGCGCTTTTAAAATTAATTTTATTATATGTATTTTTGCAGTTTTAGGAGTCATTCTTTCTCCTTGTTATATTTTATGGCTTTATAATCGTATATGTTTTGGAACTAATAATTACAAAGGTATTGTTGATTTAAATATTCGAGATACTTTAGTTTATCTTATTTTCTTGATATTGATTATTATACTGGGAATATATCCTAATTTTTTGATTAGTTTTTATGAATTATCTACAAACAAATTAATTATTATTTGAAATGGAATTAATTGATATTAAATTATTTTCTCCAGAGATTGCTTTAATAATTGGCGCCATTTTTATTTTGCTGTATGGAATATTTTTTAAAAATAACGAAGATTCAAATAAGAATATTTTATATATTAGCCTTACTTCATTAGTTATTGCATTTTACTGCTCTATTTACTTAGTAGACCATAATACAACTTCATTTAATAATTTACTTGGCAATGATTCATACACACTTTTTTTTAAGGTTATAGTTTTTTCCGGAACATTAGTAATAACCTATATATCTTATAATTATCTTAAAGATTTAAATATTATTACCCCTGAATTCTTTTTTTTAATTCTATTGTCTTTAGTTGGTGTATTAATTTTAATTTCTTCAAGAAATTTTATTTCAATGTATCTTGGGCTAGAGTTACAAAGTATTTGTCTTTATATTTTAGCTGCTTATACAAAATATGATATCAAGTCTTCAGAATCAGGTGTTAAATATTTTGTAATGGGGGCGCTATCCTCAGGAATATTATTATATGGTCTATCAATAATTTTTGGATTTACTAATTCAACAGATTTCTACGAAGTTTCTAAATCTATAAAGTATTCAATAGACAATAATGAAAATTTTTTAATTCTTAGTGTAGGTTTTGTATTAATTTTATGCGGTTTATTTTTTAAAATTGCCGTTGTTCCTTTTCATATGTGGGCACCAGATGTTTACGAAGGGTCAGCAACCCCTATAACTGCTTATTTTACCACTATACCTAAAGTTGGAGCCATTGCTTTTCTAATAAAATTTTTAAATATTCCATTTGAACATTATTATAATGCATGGTTTCAGATTTTATATTTAGTTTCTATCATATCTCTGATATTAGGTTCTATAGCAGCTTTAAATCAAAATAATATCAAAAGACTTCTAGCTTATAGTTCAATTAGTCATATGGGTTTTATTTTAATAGGTATATTAACCGCTAATGAATTAGGAATTAAAAGCACGCAACTTTATATTTCAATATATATGGTCAACATATTAGGTATTTTTACATGTTTGTTATGCTTAAAAAATAAAGTTAATGGAATTTATTTAGAAAACATCAGTAGTTACTCAGGTTTATTAAAAAAAGATTCTTTTTTATCTTTTAGTTTTGCAATTTTATTATTTTCTTTAGCTGGTTTGCCTCCATTATCCGGTTTTTTTGGAAAATTATATATTTTAATTTCAGCGATAGAAAGCGATTTATATTTATTAGCAGTAATTGCAGTTATAACATCAGTTATTTCAGCATTTTATTATTTAAGAATTATAAAAGTTATGTTTTTTGATAAACCAGTAAATGAAATATATATAAATATATCTGTAATTTCTAAATTAATAATTATCCTAGCTTTAATTGTAAGTATTTTCTTAATAATTGTTCTTTCAGATTTTTTAGAAATTATTAATGAATCTTTGTTGATTAATTAATGATGATGGAGAAATATAATTTAATAAATTTAAAAAAAGTAAAAAGCACTAATTTAGAAATTAAGAAACTGTTATTGTTAAATAAAAAAATTAACAATTTATGTTTAAGTGCTGATAATCAAACATCTGGTTATGGTAGGAGAAATACTAAATGGTTTTCATATCCAGGTAATTTACATTTATCAATTTTATTGAAACCTAAATGCAAGATTGAATCTGTTAATCAACTTTCTTTTTTAACATCAATATCTATAGGTGATACATTAAAAAAGAAAAAAAAGAATATAAATATTAAATATAAATGGCCTAATGACATTCTGTTAAATAAAAAAAAAATAGCTGGAGTTATAATAGAAACTTCGTCATATTTAAAAAATAAAATAAAATGGGTTATTATAGGCGTGGGTTTAAATTTAATAAATTATCCTCATTTAAAAAAAAATAATTTTAAAGCTTCATCATTAAAAAAAGAAAAAATTTTAATTGAGAAGGATATTTTTACTGATTTATTTCTAAAAATATTTTTTAAAAATTATGATTTATGGAAAAAAAAAGGTTTTAATTTTATAAAAAATAAATGGATAGAAAATATTTATAAAAAGAATGATAGCATTATTATTAAACATCAAAATAATTATGTTAAAGGCAAATTAATAAACGTATTAATTAATGGCGGAATTAAATTAAAAATTAAGAATGAAACAAAAGATTTTTTTTATGGAGATCAAATTTTATGATTACAAATAGTTTTTTTGCAATAGATGTTGGAAATACAGAAATTGTTATTGCTTTGATAAAAAACTTTAAAATTTATAAAATGAATAGAATTAAAACAATTGATTTTAAAAGAAAAAAAAAAAAATTATTTAAAAATTTTACACAGGTAAATAAAATATTAACAGTACAAAAGAAAATACAGTGTATTATATCATCTGTTGTTTCTCATATTGATTATGATTTAAATAAATATTGTTTTTATTTTTTAAAAAAAAAACCACATTTTGTTAAATTTAATAAAACTAAATTGAATATTAAAATTGATTTGAAAAATAAAAAAGAAGTAGGAGCGGATAGAATTGTAAATACTATAGCTGTAAAATCATTATATAGATCACCTACGTTAGTAATTGACTTTGGTACGACCACAACATTTGATGTGATTAATAATTCAGGTAATTATATTGGAGGTTTAATAACACCAGGTATTAATTTATCATTAGAAAATTTATATCATAAGACATCAA
>Ga0315338_1001609_pt1 | contig 27075 bp, 22 predicted proteins | sample ASW8metaG_FD_204518 | JGI IMG/M metagenome (GOLD analysis project Ga0315338, IMG submission 204518) | Ammonia-oxidizing marine archaeal communities from Monterey Bay, California, United States - ASW #8 | ecosystem: Environmental > Aquatic > Marine > Coastal | place: USA: California | collected... | reverse complement strand
GAGGCGCGCTCAAGTGGATAAGGATTTATGCATTTCGAGGCCGTGATACATTTGGAATCGTAATCTTAGCGAAATAGTGTTTAGCTTTACTGAACTACAAGCAGTCCTGATAGCTGCTGCTTTCCGCCGTGTTCCAGCCTTTTGGGTGCGCGGTAGGCAGCCCAGGGCACAGGGGACCCGAAAAGATGGGCGTACCATCCGGTTTATCCAACGGCGGCCGGCTCAAGCAGCCGAACAAACCCGTAGAAGCTCGTGAGCGGGTAGTAATTCGCTTCGCCGGTGATTCCGGCGACGGGATGCAACTCACGGGCAACCAATTCACCAACCAGAGCGCGATGGCCGGCAACGACATCGTGACCTTACCGGATTTCCCTGCCGAGATTCGCGCACCCGCCGGGACGCTGGCCGGTGTCAGCGGATTCCAGCTGAATTTCTCGAGCGAACAGATCTTTACGCCGGGTGATGCGCCCGATGTCCTGGTCGTCATGAACCCGGCGGCGTACGCGGTGAACGTCGATGATCTCGTCGAGGGCGGAATCCTGATCGCCGATTCCGCCGCATTCACGAAATCGAACCTTCGCAAGGCCGGCTTCGAGGGCAGTCCGCTCGACGCCGAGGGCCTCACCGATCGCTACCGGCTCTTTGCGCTCCCGATCACGAAGATGACGACCGAGGCGGTAAAGGATCTCGGTCTGCCGCAGAAGACGGCCGTTCGCTGCAAGAACTTCTTCGCACTCGGTTTGTGCTCTTGGCTGTTCAACCGGCCTACCGAGGAGACGCTCAAGTGGATCGAGAACAAGTTCAAGAAGCCCGAACTCATTGAAGCGAACCAGCGCGCATTCCATGCGGGCTGGAACTACGGCGAGACCACCGACGCTTTCGCGTCGACCTACGAGGTCGCCGAGGCAGAGATCGAGCCCGGCCGTTATACCAACGTTACGGGTAACAAGGCGCTGGCGTGGGGCTTGATGGCCGCCGCCGCGAAGGCCGACAAGCAACTGTTCTATGCGTCGTATCCGATCACTCCGGCCAGCGACATTCTTCACGAGCTCGCGGATCATAAGGACTTCGGCGTGATCACGTTCCAAGCCGAAGACGAGATTGCCGCGGCAGGTGTCGCGCTCGGCGCGTCCTTCTGTGGGTCGATTGCGGTGACCGGCACTTCCGGGCCTGGAGTATCGCTCAAGGGCGAGACGATGGGCTTGGCGGTGATCGTCGAATTGCCAATGATAATCATCAACGTACAGCGCGGCGGCCCGAGCACCGGACTACCGACCAAACCGGAGCAGTCCGATCTGCTGCAGGCCCTGTATGGCCGTCACGGCGAAAGCCCGATGGCCGTGATCGCTCCGTCGTCGCCCACCGATTGCTTTGATGCCGCCTTCGAAGCGGTATGCGTGGCCATCAAGTACATGACGCCGGTACTGGTTCTCTCCGACGGATTCCTTGCCAACGGCTCGAGGCCCTGGAAGACGCCGAGCTTCGCCGACCTGCCGGAGATACCGGCAAAGTTCTGGACGGAAACTCTCGGCTTCCATCCTTACCTGCGAGACGAAGACACGTTGTCGCGACCGTGGGTGGTGCCGGGAACTCCCGGCCTGGAGCATCGCGTCGGTGGTCTCGAGAAAGACTACGACTCAGGCAACATCAGCTACGGGCCGGAAAATCATGAGCGCATGATTCGCGTGCGTGCGAGCAAGATCGAGCGTATCGCTGACGGACTTGAGCCTCCCGAGGTCATGGGCAACCCAGATGCTGAAACACTGGTGGTCGGCTGGGGATCAACATACGGCGCGCTGTACGCGGCGGTCAACGAACTCAACGGGCAAGGGACAAAGATCGCCCACGTGCATCTGCGCTGGCTCAACCCGCTGCCTCCCGGGTTGGCCGAGCTATTCGCGCGCTACAAACGCGTTATCGTGGCCGAACTCAACATGGGGCAACTGGTTCGCATACTGCGTGAACGATTTCTCATCGATGCGATCCCGGTCAACCAAACTCAAGGCCGGCCATTCAAGACCGGTGAATTGACTGCGACTATTCGTGAATTGATAGGCCGATCGGGCGACGCACCGCAGCGCGGGAAGTCAGAGCAGGTGGAGATAAACGCATGAGTAGCGCAGCCGAAGCCACAAAACTCACCCGCAAGGACTTCGTCAGCGATCAAGATGTACGCTGGTGTCCCGGCTGCGGCGACTACGCCATCCTGGCACAGGTCCAGAAGGTCATGCCGGAGCTGGGCGTGCCACGTGAGAACATCGTGTTCGTGTCGGGAATCGGCTGTTCGAGTCGCTTTCCGTACTACATGAACACGTACGGTTTCCATAGCATTCACGGCCGCGCGCCGGCACTGGCGACGGGGATAAAGCTTGCGCGTCCGGACCTATCCGTTTGGATCGTAACCGGCGACGGCGATGGCTTGAGCATCGGCGGCAATCACCTCATCCATATCCTGCGGCGCAACCTGGACGTCAACATTTTGCTCTTCAACAATGAAGTGTACGGCCTGACGAAAGGGCAGTACTCGCCCACGTCACGTCTCGGACAGGTTACTAAATCCAGCCCGATGGGTTCGGTCGACCATCCGTTCGACACCGCATCGCTCGCGCTCGGTGCCGGTGCGACGTTCGTTGCCCGCACGATCGACGTTGAGCAGAAGCACCTGCAAAGCGTCTTGCACGCCGCCGTGCAGCACAAAGGAACATCGTTCGTCGAGATTCTCCAGAACTGCCCGATCTTCAACGACGGAGTCTTCTCCGACGTGACCGATGACTCCGGGAGTGCCTACCGCCAGCTGTTGCTCGAAGATGGCAAGCCCATGGTCTTCGGCCCCGACAAAGATCGCAAGGGCATCCGTCTCGGGAAGGGCCTGCGCCCCGAGGTAGTGTCAGTGAGCGAAGAACAGGGCGTGGGCGACGACATCCTGGTCCACAACGTGTCGAACGACGCGAACTCCTTCTTCCTTTCGAGCCTCGCCTGGCAGGATCCGGCAAGCCAGGCGCTCATGCCGGTGCCGCTCGGTGTCCTTCGCGCGGTGGATCGGCCGATCTACGAGCAGAGTGTGCATGGGCAGATCGACGCTGCGCAGCAAAAGGACGCTGCCGGCGACTTTGATCACCTGTTTGCATCGGGTGATTCCTGGGTCGTAGACTGAGGCTGTTGGAGCTATAGAGACGATGCCGACGGATGAGAAAGACGAGTTAGTATCGGAGTTTATCGAAGACGTTGAACGCGGTCTCGAAGAGGGGCAGGAGCCTCGCGCATTTGACGAAGAGATGCTCACGGCGCCCATTAGCGAGCTAGAACCGCGTGAGCCGATCGTCGTTGAGCCGCAGGTGCCGGCGCTCGAGGCGATCACGCTGATGCAGGAACACCGAATCGGCTGCGTGCTCGTGTGCCGAGCCGGCAAACTCAAGGGAATCTTCACTGAGCGAGATGTGCTCTCCTACGTCGTGGGAAGCGGGATCGACCCTGCGAAGACCCCGGTTCGCAAACTCATGACTGAGAACCCCGAGTACCTGAGACCGACAGACTCGATTGCCTACGCCTTAAACAAAATGAGCGTCGGGGGGTACCGGCATGTGCCTTTGGTCGATAATGCACGTTCTCCGGTCGGAGTGATCTCGGTCAAAGACATCATCGGCTATATCGTGCGCTTTTTCCCCAAGAGCGTGATGAATCTCCCCACGCTACCGCGCCTGAACTATGCGCGCGAGCGCGAGGGCGCGTAAACGATGGCCGGGTTTCTCCGGCCGGCGAGTTGACTACAGTCAGGCGGGCGTGTTAACGGGGCACCGGTCCATTGTGATTGGTCTGGGTAGGTACGCTCTCTGGCGGCAACCCCCTGAAGAAGTTTGGAGCAGGTTGGAGCGGTAGGTTTGGCCGATACTCTCGAAGAAGTTCGTAAACACGTCGAGGAACTCATTCGTCGACTCTCTGAGGCCGAACTGGAGCCCGAGCCCGAGCCTGCGCCGCAGTCGGCCCCCATGGACGCGGCCGCACTTGGTCACCTGGAAACCGACGTCAACGCCCTCGGCCGCAAGGTCGATCAAGCCGGAAATCTTCTTGCGCAGGTGACCGACCTGCTGGAATCACAGGCTGAACGTCTCGAAACTCTAGAGCTTCAAGTGGGCGAGGCGGAACCGGTGCGCGACAGCAAGCCGGCGCCAACGGACGAGCCGGCGGCGCCGGTGGCGGGCCCAGCGCAAGGAGCGACCGCAAACCCGGCTGATCCCAGCCATGTGCTCGCCCAGGCGATTGCCGCTGTTCGCGAAGACATTTCCGCCTTGGGCGCCGAGCTGCGCCGGGGGGTTCATGATCTGGATGCACGCATCCACGATTTCGACGCGCGAATGCTCGATCTTTCGGCTCGCTTTGAAGACATGCGCGAAATCGCTTGGCAGCAACGCGGCGAGATTCGCACGATCGAAGAACGCGTTTTGACGCTGGCCGAGCCGAGCCACGCGGTGACCTCGGTTCGAGCGGCTGCGCCGGTCCCCGAACCGATCCGCAAAGTAGCAATTGCAGCGAATCCGTCGCCCGCAACAGAACCACCGTACACGGCTGCGGGCGTGGTCACGATGCCCTCGGGCGTGGCGGCTGATGCGGGGAGCAGTGGCCGTTTCGGCTTCGTCGAGGCTGACGCGCAACCAATTCCCGTCGGCGCCGAGCCGTCAGTCGGTAGCGAGGGCGCAGCGATCCTGCCGGACCCCGGGCTCGAGACGATGGATGCGCGAACTGTGCGACGACTCGAAGACCTCGTCGAGCGTGAGGTACGTTTGCAGCAAGAGTTCACGCCGGGCGCTCCTCAGAGGACCGGGCGACGTACCCGACCTTCCGTAATGGTTGTCGATGATCTTCCCGACGCCCGCAAGATTCTGTCTATATACCTTTCCCGCACTGGCTATCACGTGGTCACGGCCGCTAGTGCGGAGGATTGTTTGGCCAAACTGTGCCACCACGACATCGATGCTGTGGTACTCGATGCGAGTATGCCGGGCGGCGGTGGTGCACAGGTTTGTCGTTCTCTGCGCGAGGATGACGTCTACGTCGCGAAGCGACACATCCCGATCATCATCTACACGGGCTACCCGGATGAGCACCCCCCAAGTGTGGTCAACGCATGGGGGGCGACGGACTATGTGGTCAAGGGCGGGGACATGTTGCCGTTGATTACTGCGCTGGTCCGGCATACCAAGGAACTACCAGAGCCCCCGTCGTGAATCGATTCGTCCTCTCGTTAGTTCTTCTTCTCGCTCCACTGTTCGACCCATCGTCCGTGGCGTCGCAGGGGGTGACCGTCTACAACATCGTTGCCGAGGAATATCGGATCGGGAACTTCCGTATTCATCCCCCCAGAGGTGACGGCTGGCGCCAAATCGGCGATAGCCACCCGGTTCTGCGCATGGTGTATGCCGAGTCTCTCGACGACGGTTCGGCTAACAAGACCATTCTCACGCGTGCCGATATCGTTGCGCAAGCGTTCGCCGTATCAAACCCCGATGTGATTCCTAACGGCCTGCGCCTGACCCTTAACGGTCAGACTCAGATGATGGAACAGCGTGGCGATTCGCTGGTCGGTTACTCCCGTATCGAGAAGATCGAAACCGGTGTCGAGACGCACAAATATACGCTGAAGATCAAACTCGGCGAGACAAAGATTCGCAGCGAAACGTACTTCGTTTCGCTGGCACCCGATCGGTCCGAATACCTGGTCATCAAGGTCACGATTGACGAAGAAGATTCCGAGCAGCTACCGTTTTACAACGAGTTCTTAGACTCCTTCAAAACGCTGTCCTTTCCGCAGGCGCAAAGCGCCGAGCCGGCGGCGTCCCTCGATGACGCAGCAACCGATCCCCAGCCCGAGTCCGTCCCGGAAACTGCCGAGCCTAAATCGGCCCAGTAGAGACCGAACCCCCTATATTCTGAGAGACTAACGCGAATTGGCACCCCAGCCGGTTAGCGCGAGAATTGTTGGCCTTCGTCGAAATCGGCGAGGTACTTGCGCGCGGCTTGTGCACCACGAGCCATCGAGCGCTCGACGGCGCCTGATCCCGGCAACAGGAGTTCGAGAAGCGAAGGCCGCCCGGCGGTGTCCGGCTCTACGAAACGAATCGCTACGCCGGCTGACGCGGCATCTTCACGGGCTTTCAGCACGAGGGGTGAGGATGCCGCCCATTGGTCGGCCCCCCACACCAATACTTCGGAGTCGCACTGCGCGACCGCCGCAGAGATGGCAGCCGCAATGGTGTTGGGCTCGACGTCAGTCCTGCGCAGCGCGCCTTCTAGTAGATCGAGGGATCGTGATCCCTCCATGGAATCGGTCAGCAGGAACCGCTCGCCGCTAGCCAGGACCACCAGCGTTTGTGGCGAGACCCGGGCAGCCGTGTCGCGTGCCGCGCAGAGCATCGCTCCCGGCGGAGCGAATCGCGCAGCAAGACCGCCTGCCTCGTCCAGTGCCGCCGCGATTACGAAACGGCGGCCGCGCAGTTGTTCCCAGGCCTTTGTAAATGCGTGCGCATCGGCTGATGCCGCAAGCAGCGCGTTGATCGCTCCGACCCCCGCACCCACGAGCACCGATGGAGCGTAGCCACTCGCCAGCAGCTCCTTGATGTAGCCCGCTTGGGACAAGGCCGACCATAGGTCACCCAGCAACACCCAGGCTTGCGACGGGCGTGATGTCGTCGCCGTTGCCGACACGTGTGACTCGGCCTCATCGCTGCGGTTTAGGAGTAACCAGGCCATATCGATCAAAACTAGGGGGCTGCTCGGCTCGCTGCAACGGGTCTGGCCAGACGGACCGTTCTGCTATGCGAAATGCTTGGTCAAGCGCCGCTTCTCGAGGTGGTGCCTGTGCCCGCCGCTCAGTGTGTGGTCTGGCACGCCATATGCACCGCTACAGGCGAGAGGTCGATGCTGTCTGGGCCGTGGGGCGCGTGAGGGCATCCCACGACGCGGGTGTCCGGCATTCAGTGGTACTGGATGCGCCGTTACAGAAGTGACGCACGTACTAATCGGTAACAGCGGCAATGTCGTTTGCGGTAGCCGATGTGCGAAATGACGTGCGATCATAGCGGAGCTAAATCGCGCCGGGCGTATAGCGCCACAGAGGGGATGAGAGTGAATACCGAGCTTCGTAACATGGTTGTGCTTGTAGATGACGAGCCGAACATTAGGGAAACGGTTGCATTCATTCTCGAGGCCGAGGGGATCGAGGTGGAAACCGGTGCCGACGGTGTCGAGGGTTTGGAAGTCGTCAAAAAGTGCAAACCGAAAGTGGTGCTACTTGACGTGATGATGCCGCGTATGGACGGCTACGAGGTCTGTCGAGAGATCCGGAATACACCGGAGCTATCCGGCGTCTTCGTAATGATCCTCACAGCACGGGGTCAGAAGTCCGATGAGGTAAAAGCACTAGAGGTTGGGGCGGACCTCTACATGTCGAAACCTTTTGATGATGAAGTCGTGCTTCAGGTCATCAATGAGGTTTTCGAAGGCCGCCTCGCATCGCGTCACGGTGATGCGGCCGACTCGGGCGTCCACTATCAGCGCGCAGAAGGCGCCAGCTAGACCTTTTTTCGTGAAGGTGGCCGGAGGGGTTACAGAGTCTCTTCAGGCTCGATGTAGCCGACCAAGCCTTCGGCCAGCTCCATGTTTCCGCTCAGCTCTATGCGTTCGCTCGCAACGGCCAATCGGCCGTCGAAGTTGCCGTCGGCGACCGCCAAAAAGTCATCGACGCTCAGTTTGACGCTGACATCGGCTTCTCCGCTATAACCGCTTTCCCAGCTCACACCGGTCGGCGACACCTTCAGCAGGTGCGTACCGCCGTCGTCCCCTTCTAGCTCGAAGAGGTAACTGGCATCGCCCGAAGCGCCGACCGCGCCCTTGGTCTCGAAGCCACGGAAGATCTCTTCTATTCTGGCTGCCTTGTCTACTACGACGATCTCTTCGACTTCTGTGGTCTCTTCCATGAGGGTTGTTCTTTTAGGACGGCCGGGCGCTGCGAGCAACCTCGACCCCAGCGGCCGGCCGATAGAGCCGCCGTACGGGAGGGAGTTGTGAACTATTGGTCGTGCCTGCGCCTGGGCCGGGCCGGCGGCTTAGCGCTTACCGCTCTCGCCGGTGCGGCGCTACTTGTCCCGGGTTTGGGGGCTTTTGCTCTCTTGGACCCCAACGAGGCCAAGCACGCGCTCATCGCCAAACATACGCTGGAGGCGGGCAGATGGCTCGAGCCGGTGCTCAACGGAGTCGCCTACCACGACAAGCCCTCGTTCTTCTACATACTCGTTGGAACTTGCTACCGCGTTTTCGGCGTATCCGAGGCTTCGGCACGGATGGTACCGGCGGTATCGGTCTGGGCCACGCTGCTGGCCACCTATCTGCTGGCATCCAAGCGTAGCGTGCCGGCGGGCCTGCTGGCTGCCTACGTACTCGCGTCTTCGCTCTTCTTCATCCACCTAGGGCGATTCACCAACCTCGACGGGGCGTTTACCGCCACGCTCACGCTAGCGCTGTTCTCGGCCCTCGCGACGATGCCCGAACCCACGCAACGCGAACGCTGGCGCATCCCGTATTTCGCCTTTATCTGCGCCGGTCTGGCGGTGCTCGTAAAGGGGCCGGTCGCGCTGGTACTGCTCGGTGCGCCGGCCACCGCCGCGCTGTTCGCCGCTAGACTGGATTGGCGCCGCGTGGGGCGCGGATCAGCGCTCACGATGCTGATCGTCGCCGCGTGGGCCGTACCGGTGTGGATCGAGCACCGCGACTACCTCGTCGACTTTGTATGGCTTCACAATCTCGAGCGCTACTTCGGCGACGTGGCTGTCTTTCATCCGGAGCCGGCGCTGTTTTTTATCCCAATCGTTTTAGCCGCTCTGCTGCCTTGGTCGACCTTACTACCGCTCGCGCTGGCTCGAGCGCTTCGGCTTCGCGGTCCGGAATTCTATCTGGCGATTTATGCGCTGGCCCTGGTTGCGTTCTTTTCTCTGTCGACCGGGAAGTTGGCGACCTACGTCGTACCGGCGTTCCCTGCGCTTGCCGTGCTCGTCGCGTGGTGGGTGTGGGCTGGCCTCGACGTGCACGGTGAGGGGGGTGAGTTGGACGGGGCAGGGCGGCGCCCGGCGCTCGTCGGAGCCGGGCTCTTGGCCGCAGTTGCGCCGCTCGCGCTGGTCGCCGCGGCGATCATAGATACGAGTATGCTCGGCGCTGCGATGAGTTTTCTGCCCGCGTCGGGCGCTGCGGCCTTCGTGCTCATGCGGCGCGACCGTTTCACAACCGCAATCGATATTGCGGGCATCGCGTCGGCAGGCTGTGTGGCAACTTCGCTGTTGATCGGGCTCGTGGGCGGCCAGGCGGCCGCAAAGTTGACCAGCGATTACGATCTAGCCGCTGAGGCACGGGCGCTCGGGCGGCCCGCCACGCTCGTGGTCTATCGGGTCAGGCCGTACTCGTTCCTGTACTACACGGGCTGGCCGGCGGTCTACAAAGTAGACAATGAGGCGTACGTGGCTGCGCTCGAGAGTCCCGGAGAGACCCTCGTGTTGACCAAAGAGAAACGGCTGGGCCCATTGGCCGAACTGGCCCCCGGCCTGATTTTCGAGACCGTCGCCCGAAACAAACGGCATCTGCTGCTGAGGCCCATTCGGGCACAATCTCGCTAGCCGGTTGCCTTCGGGTTACCGGTTGCTACGATACCGGCGTGATGTATCGACGCGTTCTCGAAACCTTCGCAATCGTCGCTTTTTTGGTACTTTCGCCGCTCTCAGCCCTGGCAGAGATCTCCCCGGAGGACACGGTGCGGGGCTATCTCAAAGCCTTGCAAGAAAACCGCTTCAGCGATGCCTACCAGTACGTTTCGTCGGGGCTTCACCGCGGCGTGACGCAAGAAGAGTGGGCCAAACAGCAGCAATATATCGTCCAGATGGGGGAGGTGAAGATCTTCGGATTCCAGGTTTTTGAGCCCGTGATGGTCGATGGCAAGGCCCGTGTCCCCAATATCCTCAAATCACAGGACAAATACCTCAACCAGCTCGGTCTGGACGAGCATGAGGTCTACGACCTGATTCGCGAGGACGGAAAGTGGAAGATCGACCAGCAGACGCTGGTCGAAGGTGCCGAGAGGCGCGAATTCTTCCCATAAGAGTAGCCCGATTGTGCGCGTTCGCGCATATCGCAAACCCTTGCAGTCGCTACAACTTCTTGACTTGCAAGCATCTGCGAGTTAGATGAGCCGTCGTTGCGCGGAGCATCCGGGCCGGTTTTGGCATCGCCGCAAGCTGAGTCCAATTACCGCTTCGCTCGTACTTCTTAAGGAGAACAGGATGATCGTGAGAGACCTTGCGGCTCGCTTCGGCGCGCTGTTACTGGTGGCCGCGCTGTTGGCGACCGCCGGTTGCCATCGCACCGGCGACTTTGAGCCGATGACGGAGCAGAAAATCTACGTCAGCGACCGGTACTTCGACGTTTACATAAAGGGGCCGAAGGAAGCGCTGATCATCGGGTACGGCGGCAAGGTTCTCCATACGACCGATGGGGGCTTAAGCTTCAGCATCATTGAGACACCTACCAACAAGGCGCTGTACAGCATCGACTTTGCCGAGGGCGATCAGGTCGGTTGGATGGTCGGCGAAGAGGGGACGATTCTCAAGACCACCGACGGTGGCATGAGTTGGACCCCGCAGAAGACGGACATCTGGCTCGATCCCGAATGTAGCGAAGGAGAATATCGAGAGTCTCGAGTACTCCAGCAGAGGCCTTGCGTGTTCGCCTACCTCTTCTCGATAGATGTACTCGACGAGAACACCGCCCACATCATTGGGGATAAATCGATTCACTCTAAGACGACCGACGGTGGCAAGACCTGGAATACCGTAACGATCGCTGTTCCGAACGAGAACATCTCTGCGGATATGCTCCTCGCCTTCGAAGATCCGGTTCTCTATGACGTAGCCTTTATCGATCACGACCGCGGCTTCATTGTCGGCGAGTTCGGTAAAATATTCTATACCGACGACGCCGGCGTGAGTTGGGCCGAACAGCAGGAGAGCGTCATGGATGCTTCGGTGATGGACGTCCTCGACCTGCCGACCTTTTTCGATATCGAGTTCCTCGACGACAACACGGGCATCGTGGCCGGCCTTGACGGACGCATCGCCATGACGACTGACGGTGGCAAGGACTGGAACTTCCTTGCCAACAACGTCGACGACTTTGTCGACCCCTTCTATAGCGCAACGATCCTGCCGAACGGCACACGCTGGGTCGTCGGTGCGTCGGGTCAGGTGGTCTCGGCGAAGAAGGGCGACGAATTTGCCCGCGGCCAACTCGGCACCTCGGTCAACAACTGGATGCGTAGGATCAGGTTTCTCGATAACGACACCGGCTGGATTGTCGGCGGCTTCGGGTTCGTGATGTCAACTTCAGACGGCGGCGAAACCTGGTTCCGCAGATTCGGATAGGGAGCACCACTTAGATGTCAAGAAAGGACAAACCGGCCCTTTATCTGCTCGGCGAACAGCTGATTCGCTTCCGCGTCCCCATTACCGCCATGGTCGTCGTAGTGACGGCGATCTTCGGTTGGTACGCTTCACAGCTACAGCTCATCACGAGTTTCGGTGACCTGCTGCCGCAGTCGCACCCTTTCATCAAGATCCACAACACGTACTCGAAGGATTTCGGCGGCGCCAACAACATCATGATGATGTTCGAGGTGGACGAGGGAAACATCTTTACGGTGGAGCGCCTTGCGCAGATCTTCTTGATCACACAGGAAATCGACAAGGTCTATGGCGTAAACCATAACCAGATCGAATCGATCGGTCACAGAACGACGCGGCATCTGAAAGTTGCGGCGGGAGGTACGCTCAGATCGGAACCGATCATGATCGGTCTGCCAAGATCCGATGCCGATGCGACCAATATTCGGCGCATCGTGCACAACTCAGAGAACGTGTACGGCATCCTGGTTTCGCTCGATGACCGCGCGGCCGTCGTTCGTGCGAACTTCATCGAAGGACGTCTGGACTACCGGCTGATCTTCGAGCAGATGGAACAGCGCGTGATTCTGCCCCACGTAGAGGGTTGGAGCGGCGCACAGTACGTCAACGTCGATCCTGACAGAGCCGAAGCATACGGCGTAGAGAAAGATACCGGCGTGCTTGTGAAGCGCGTGTTTCCGGATGGCGGCGCCGCTACAGCCGGGCTCGAGAACGGTGACGTGATCACGACGCTCAACGGAGAGATTATTACAGAGCGCTGGGAGATTGCCCATGCGCTCGTCGCTTCTGAGGGGGCCGGCGTGACCGTCGAGTACCTGCGTAACGGGGAAGCCGGCACGGCGACGATCACGAAGTACGGCTCGGAAGGGCAGCTTTGGGCGGCCGGTGAGCCACGCCTGTACGGCTGGATCTACCACTACTCCGGCGAGATTTTCCAGGTCTTTGTCGCTGCGACTCTCTTCATCTGGATCGTGCTTTACCTCTATTTCCACGACTGGCGCGGCGCCCTGCGACCGACTGTGACGGGAGTCCTGGCGGCGATTTGGGGCCTCGGATTCATTCAAATGATCGGGTTCGCGCTAGACCCCTTGGGGTTAGTGGTCCCATTCTTCATTACCGCGAGAGCTGTGAGTCACTCGGTTCAGATGCATGACCGGTATTACGAAGAATTCCGGCGCTGCGAGTTCAATAAACGCGAGGCGATCATCGCCTCGTTCGCCGAACTGTTCGTCCCAACGCTCTCCGGCATCATCACCGATGCACTAGGCGTACTCGTTATCATCCTGGTTCCGATCATCATGCTCCAGAAACTGGCCATCACGGCGTCGTTCTGGATTCTGGCAATCACGATATCGGAGTTGCTGCTGAACCCGATCATCTACGACTTGTTGGCGGCGCCACAGCCCGACATCGTCATGAAACGCAGTGAGGGCTGGTTCAAAAAACTCATCGAACGGTTTGCCGACGTGGTACTGAGTAGGTCCGGCAAGGTCGTAACCTTGGTGTTCTGGATCGCGCTTTCGGGCATCTGTGCCACGCAGTGGACCAACCTGACGATCGGTGACCCCTCGGCCGCATCGCCGCTGCTCTTCCTCGAGTCGCCGTACAACGAATCGCATACGAAGATTCAGGGTAAATTCGGCGGTGTTGAACCGCTGATCATCGTGGCGGAAGGCGAAGACAAGAACGCGATGAAAGACCCGGAAGCGCTCAAGACGATGGAGGGCTTCCAGCGCTTCCTCGAGCGTGACCCAGGCGTCGGCTACAGTTTCTCGCTCACCGACATCATCCGCGCCGTCAATAGCGTGTTCCACGAGCTCGAACCGAAGTGGGGTGTCATCCCCAACAACTGGGTCGATATCGGTGGACTCTTCTTCATCTTCTTCTCCGGCTCACCGCCGACAGAAACAGCGAAGTACGTAACAACCGACTATCAGACGGCCCACGTGACGTTCTTCTGCCGAGATCACAAAGGCTCGAACATCGAGCGCATCATCGCGCGCTCTGAAGAGTTCATCGCGGCCAACCCGATGGAGAAAGCGGCCTTCAGGCTCGCGGGCGGGTTGATCGGTGTACTCGCTGCCGCCAACCAGGAACTGCTGCGTAACGACGTGATGATGAACGCTCTGGGCTTCGGGACGATCTACATCGTTCTGTTGTTCACGTATCGCTCGTTCGTATCCGGCCTGATCATGTTGCTGCCGTTGATCGTTTCGAACTTCGTGATCAACGCATACATGGGCTACCAGAACATGGGCATCAACATCAATACGTTGCCCGTGATCACGGTGGGGGTCGGGTTCGGGATCGACTACGGATTGTACATAGTCAGTAGATCGATCGAGTCGTACTTCGAACTCGAAGACAAATACTCCGAGGAGCAGAACAACGAACGTGTGTCAGAGGCTGTTTACCTAGCCGTTACGACGGCGGGCAAAAATGTAACGTTCGTCTCGGTAACGATGGTTTTCTCGACGATGGCGTGGCCGCTGATTACCAGCATCCGCTTCTGTGCAGAGATGGGGCTGCTGCTGGCCATTTGGATGACTATCAGTTGGGCCGCTTCGCTCACGTTGCTGCCGGTTGTGCTGGACCTGACCAAGCCGAAGTTCATCCAGCGTCGTCCGGCAATCGATGCATAGCGAATAGCGAACAAGCTGACGGATCTAGAGGGCCGGGCTGCTGACGTAGCCCGGCCCTTTGCGCATGATGAACTGGCGGTATTAAAGGCACTTGATCCCGCAGCACGCTCGACGGAGCGTGTGCATACGAAAGCCATGATCGAAGCCCATGACCTCATAAAGGATTACGGCCGCAATCGGGCGGTCAACGACGTGTCTTTCCGTATTGAGGGGGGTGACATCGTCGGGCTGCTGGGCCCCAACGGCTCCGGCAAGACTACCATCATGCGTATGCTGACGGGGTTCTTCGCACCGACGATGGGCTCGTGCACGATCGCCGGTGTTGATGTTCAGTCGGATCCTCGCGAGGCGCGCCGACACATTGGGTACCTACCCGAACGGGTGGCTCTGTACCCGGACATGACGGTCAGGAGCTACCTCAACTTTGCGGCGCGTGTACATGGGATGTCGCGAGGTCTGCGTGCGCGGGTCAACGAGACCATGGAACTGACCGGGCTCACCGAGATGGCCAAGCGCCATATCGGCAAGCTCTCAAAGGGCTACCGTCAGCGTGTAGGAATCGCCCAGGCGATCGTCCACAGACCCGACGTCCTCATTCTGGATGAGCCCACGGTCGGTCTTGATCCTCGTCAGATCGTCGAGATTAGAACTCTGATCCGCGAACTGGCCGGTCATTCCACAGTGCTGCTCTCGACCCATATTTTGCCGGAGGTCAGTATCACCTGTAGGCGTGTCTTGATCATCGATCAGGGGCGCCTTGTCGCCGAGGACACGGCCGCAGGTCTTACGGAACGCACGGTGGGGCATGGTGAACTATTGGTTCGCCTCGTCGGCCCCGAAGAACAGATTCTCTCCGTCTTGGGCGGACTTGACGGCATAACCTCCGTCGAAGTAGTCGGCCGTGCCCCATCCGACGCGACCAGCTATCGATTGCTGACGGCGGCGGAAACCGATGTGCGCACGACGGTGGCACAGACCGCCATTGATTGTGGCTGGGGACTACAGGAACTCACGCGAAATACGATGAGCCTCGAAGATCTCTTCGTGCGCATACTCGAAGAATCCTCTCGGGGGAGTGGCTGATGCGTTTCCTCGCCCTATTTTGGAAGGAACTCCGAGCGTTCTTCGCATCGCCGCTGGTCTACGTGGTCTCAGCGGTCTTTCTCGCCCTGTCGGGCTGGTATTTCTACACAGACCTCGACGCGCTGATCACGTTCGGGTTCGGCGAGAGTATCGTCGATCACCTCTGGCAGCGCCTCTACAACGACATCGTACGCATCCTGATCACCGTCGTGCCTCTGATCACGATGCGGGTCTATGCTGAGGAAAAATCTCTCGGGACCATAGAACTTCTCTATACGGCACCCGTGCGCGATATAGAGATCTTGCTTTCGAAGTATCTCGCCTGCATGAGCGTGTTCGCCGTTATTGCGGGCTCCACAATGCTGTATCCGTATTTGATCAGTCGCATGACGCCGCTCGACTTCTCGCAGCTGTGGTCTGTGTATCTCGGCGCCTTCCTGCTCATCAGTGCGATGGTGATGGTTGGGATCTTCATATCGTCATTGACCGAAGCACAGCTGATCGCAGCGATGTTCACCTACGGCGCCATATTGCTCTTATGGAACCTCAACTGGAACGAAGCGGCGATTCCCGACAGTTGGGCCGGCGTTGTCTCGCAGCTCTGCGCGTACGACCATTTTGAGCCCTTCGCGCGCGGCGTCGTCGATTTACGTCACGTTCTCTATTTCGTCTCGCTTAGCGTCTTCATGGGTTACCTGACGATGCGATCGATGGAGTCGCGCGAATGGCGAGGGCGGCGCTGATGTCCGGACTGTTCGGCCGCTGGTTTCAGCTACTTCTCGCATGCGTCGGTGTGGCTCTGCTGCTCGCTACGATCACCGGCGTCGCGTACGTCCATGATATCCGTTGGGATTTCAGTCCGGGCAGTCGCTTCACGATCTCCGATCACGGGTTGGGTGTGCTGCGCGCCCTCGATCAGCCGATCAAGATCACCGGCTTCATCCGTACGCAGGACGCGCGCAATGTCGTGCTCAAGGATCTGCTCTGGCAAGCCTCTCGCGAGACGAAGATGATCACCTACTCGGTCGTCGACGTGAACCGCAATCCGACCCTCGCGGCCAAGATGGGAGTCGACACGTACGGGTCGAGTGTGGTGGAGAACGGGGCACGGCGCGCCGAGTTCTCGATGCCGAACGAACAGTCGCTTATTTCCGCGATCATTCACGTGACGCGACCGCCGAAAAAGGTGTACACGCTCACGGGGCACGGCGAATGCGATACTGCCAACACAGACCGACGGCGCGGCTGTTCCCTCATGAAGATGGCACTGTCGAACGAGCTCTATCACGTTGCCGATCTGCGGCTGCTCGATGGTAGCGGCGTGCCGGAAGACGCCGATGTCGTCATCGTAGCCGGCCCGGACGGCGACTTGACGGTTCCCGATATCGAAGCACTCGGTGCCTACATGGACTCGGGCGGGAATCTGCTATTGCTCGTCGATCCGTTCACCTCTCCGCGTCTATCCTCGCTCCTGGCAACGCGCGGCATTCTCTTGGGCGACGATGTCGTGATGGACCCCGACAACCGGCTGGGCGGGGGCGAGGTCTTCACGTCGGCAATAACCCAGCGCAACGATCGCCACGCCGTTACCTACGGCCTCGACGCACTGCCGATGTTTTCCGGCTATCGCTCGATCCAGGCGCGGCCCGACGAAGATGCCGGTGAGCGCAGCGAATGGCTGCTACGCAGTGGCAGCAACAGCTGGGCCAGCCACGACCCCGAAGTCATGCATGGTAAGCGTGCGCAGTTCGTAGCAGGTCGAGATATCAACGGGCCGCTGACGGTGGGATTGGAGTTCGTCAAGCAGTTTGATGACGAGCGCGGCAGGGCGCGGACTATGGTCTACGGGGACTCGGAGTTCGTCAGCAATCGTTATCTCGACTACCTCGGCAATCGTGACCTTTTGATAAACTCCGTCGACTGGCTCGCGAAGGAAGACCAACTCATCGCGCCGAGGGCGAAGGAGAAGACACCGGGCGTGGAGGTGTTCTTCGTGACGGCGGCTCAACAGCAGCATCTGTTTCGCTCCGCCGTCCTCTTCCAGCCCGGCCTGTTCCTCGGAATCGGCATTCTGGTCTTTGCGTGGAGGCGCTGGAGCTCATGAGCTGGCGTCGGATCGCAATTACCTACGGTCTCGCTGCCGTGTTCGGCCTCTACATCTATACCGTCGAGAGTATGCGCGGCGGCCAGGTAACTATTGCCGTCAAGGCGGCGGATCCGATTCTCCCGATTCTCGCTTCGCGTGTGACCGACGTCGCCGTCAAGTGGACTGATAGCGTTGTGCAGTTGCGTCGTGACGGTGAGCGCTGGACGGTCGTGCGCCCAGTGGGTGCCGAGGTGACCAGTGACCTGGTCACCGCGATCATCGATACACTTTCGACTATTGCTCCAATAGAAGTTATCTCCGAACGCGACGAGGACGGCGACACCGACGAATATGGGCTCGCATCCCCCGGCGTCCAGCTGCACATAGAAGGAGACGATAAGCAGATCGATCTATTTCTTGGCGCCCGCAACCCGACACGAACCGCCGTCTATGCTCGAACGAGCGACGACGATCGTATTTATCTGCTCGGGCTGGCCGCTGACTACTACGTGCAGTTGCTGTTCGAAGAGCTCGATAGCGCTCGCGGGCTATAGAGGGCGCCCTCGTGGACTTCGGCTTCAGCCCCGAGCAAGAACAGCTGCAACGGACCGTCCGCGACTACCTAGCGGCGAAAACGCCCGTTTCGTTCGCTCGTGAGATGGCGGATACCGGCGAAAGCATCACCACCGACGCATGGAATGCCATTGCAGCGATGGGTTGGCTGGGGCTTACCGTGCCAAAGGATTTTGGCGGAATCGGGCTCGGCTGGCTCGAACTCTCTATCGTCATGGAGGCCATGGGTGAGGTCGTCTTTCCCGGGCCCTTCATGTCCACGACCTGCCTCGCAATACCGGCACTTCTGACGGCCGGCTCTCCAGAACAGAAGGCCCGTTGGCTGCCCGATATTGCCCAGGGCAGTAAACGCCTGACGCTCGCCATCGCCGAAGCGTCGGCCAATTGGCGCGCTGATGGTGTTCGGCTCGAAGCCTCCAAAACGACAGACGGATATACGCTCAGCGGTACCAAGCTCTTCGTGCCCGACGGGGTCGGCGCAGACGCCATCATGATCGCAGCCCGGGTGGACGACGGTATCGGAATTTTCGTGGTCGATGCCGACGCGAAAGGGCTCTCCTGCGAGTACATGGAAACCGTCGATCGTACGCGACGGCTGGCCGTGGTGACCTGCGACGCGATTGCCGTTGGCCCCGAGCGGTTTCTCGGTCAGAGAGCTCTCGACGCCACCACCTTCGACGGTCTCATCGATCTTGCTGCAACGATGCTGGCAGCGGAAATGTGCGGCGGAGCAAGTCGGACGCTTGAGATGACGGTTGAGTACCTCGGTTTGCGAGAACAGTTCGGGCGGGCGATCGCGACGTTTCAGGCGCTACAACACAAGGCGGCCGACATGAAGGTCGCGGTTGAGAACGCGCGCTCGCTGGCCTACTTCGGCGCGTGGAGTTTCGACGACCCCCAGCAGTCAACCGAGCTGCCTGCGGCCATGCTCAAGGCCTATGCGAGTGACGCTTGCATGAAAGTGGTTGCCGATGCGGTCCAACTGCACGGCGGCATCGGATTTACTTGGGAGCATGACCTGCAGCTGTATTTCAAGCGTATGAAGGCCGACGAAGTCACCTTCGGAGATGCCACCGAGATGCGCGAGCGTGTTGCCGTGTTGCTGGAGCTGTGACGGTGGCGGATGCCAAGGTCGTCGTGGTCACCGGATGCCGACTACATCACTGGGCAGAGGATCAGCGTCTCCGGTGGACTTACTATGGTTTGATCGGCCGACGCCGCAGAGGGTGAGTTGTCATGTCTGAGAAAAATATAGAATCGCTACTGACCGAAGCACGACTGTTCGAGCCGCCGGTCGAGTTCGCTGCCAACGCACACATCAAGAGCCGGGCCGAGTACGATGCGATCTGCGAGCGCGCACGCAATGACCGCGAGGGGTTCTGGGCGGAGATCGCATCTGAGCTGCACTGGTTCAAAACGTGGGACAAGGTACTTGAATGGGAATTGCCGTTTGCCAAGTGGTTCGTCGGTGGAACCACCAACTTGAGCTACAACTGTCTGGACCGACATGTGCTCGGCGACCGGGCGAACAAAACGGCGCTGCTTTGGGAAGGAGAACCGGGCGACAAGATCTCTCTCACCTACGCCCAGCTACATGAGCGAGTCTGTGAGTTCGCCGGTGCGCTGCGCGCGCTCGGTATCGAGGCCGGCGATCGCGTTGCGCTCTACATGCCGATGGTCGTCGAACTCCCGATCGCGATGCTGGCCTGCGCACGTATCGGAGCCACGCATTCCATCGTGTTCGGTGGGTTCTCCGCCGATGCACTGCGTGATCGCATCAACGATGCCGAAGCGAAGCTCTGCATCACGGCCGACGGTGGCTGGCGTCGCGGCACGCCGCTCGAACTCAAAACGATTGTCGACGACGCGGTTGCGCAATGCCCATCGATAGAACGGGTCGTTGTCGTCAAACGCCTCGGCGATGAAATCGAAGTTGGGTGGGACGAGAAGCGAGACATCTGGTGGGACGATGCGATTGAGGGCGTAACTCCGGTTACCGACGCGCCCGAGCTCGACGCCGAGCATCCTCTGTTCATCCTCTATACGTCGGGCACTACCGGCAAGCCGAAGGGCGTCGTGCATACTACCGGCGGGTACATGACGCAGGCCTACATCACGGCAAAGTGGGTGTTCGATCTGCACGAGGACGACATCTACTGGTGTACGGCCGATATCGGCTGGGTCACCGGCCACAGCTATCTCGCCTACGGTCCGCTTCTCAACGGCGCAACGGTCGTGATGTACGAGGGGACACCGAATACGCCTGACTTCGATCGTTTCTGGAAGATCGTCGAAGACTACAAGGTTTCGATTCTCTACACAGCGCCCACAGCCATTCGGACTTTCATGAAATGGGGAGACGAGCACCCTGAGAAGCACGATCTGTCGAGCCTGAGACTACTCGGCACGGTCGGCGAGCCCATCAACCCCGAAGCCTGGATGTGGTACCGGCGCGTCATCGGCGGCGACCGGTGTCCGATCGTTGATACCTGGTGGCAAACCGAAACCGGCGGCATCATGATCACACCGATCCCCGGCGCGGTCGCTACCAAGCCCGGATCGGCGACGTTGCCATTCCCCGGCCAGGACGTCGAAGTCGTCGACGCCGACGGCAACCCGGTTGGAGACAATGTGGGCGGACTACTGGTCATCCGTCAGCCGTGGCCGGGCATGCTGCGAACGATTTACGGAAATCCTGAGCGCTACAAAGAAGAGTATTGGGCGCGCATGCCGGGAATGTACTTCGCCGGCGATGGCGCGCGGCGAGACGAAGACGGGTATCTTTGGGTGATGGGTCGGATCGACGACGTGATGAACGTATCGGGACACCGTATCGGCACCATGGAAGTGGAAAGCGCGCTGGTTAGCCACGAAGCCGTGACCGAGGCTGCGGTGGTAGGACGTCCGGACGATATCAAGGGGCAAGCGATCGCGGCGTTTGTGACGTTGGGCCCCGGCCACGAATCGAGCGATGCCTTGCGTGACTCGATCCGGGCCCACGTAGGCAAGGAGATCGGGGCGTTCGCGAAACCTGACGACCTGCGCTTCACCGACGCTCTTCCGAAGACGCGTAGTGGTAAGATCATGCGTCGCCTGCTGCGCGACGTCGCCGCCGGCAAGGAAGCGGGGGGCGATACGACGACGCTCGAGGACTACAGTGTGCTCGCCGCGCTGCGAGACGAAGACTGAAGCCCGCGGGTACGAGACAGATAGGCAAGAGAGGTTAGGACAAGCGACGTGGCACTAGCGTTCTACAATACACGCACCCGTAAGAAGGAGCTCTTCGAGCCGGGCGAGCCCGGCAAGATCCGCATGTACGTGTGCGGCATTACGGTCTACGACCACTGCCATGTCGGGCACGCTCGCTCGCTCATCTATTTCGATACGGTCGTGCGCTACCTGCGCTGGCGCGGCTACGAAGTCCATTTCGTACGCAACATCACCGATATCGATGACAAGATCATCAACCGCGCCATCGAAGAAGGGCGGAGTTGGGACGAACTCGCCTCGCACTTTACCGAGGAAATGCGCAAGGACGCTCTTGCGCTCGGTTGCCTGCTACCGGACGTGGAGCCGAAGGCGACGGACCATATCGATGAGATGCTGTCGTTGATCGGCCAACTGGAAGAGCGCGGGCTCGCTTACAAGGTGGGTGAGGGCGACGTCTACTTTTCGGTCGGCGACTACAAGGACTACGGCGCGCTCTCCGGCCGCAACCTCGACGACATGGTCGCAGGCGCCCGCGTCGAAGTTGATGCGCGTAAGAAAATGCCGATGGACTTCGCCCTGTGGAAGAGCGTCAAGCCAGGCGAGCCGAGCTGGCCGAGCCCCTGGGGCCCCGGCCGCCCGGGCTGGCATCTGGAGTGCTCGGCCATGAGCACGAAGTACCTGGGCCAACCCTTCGACATTCATGGGGGAGGGGAAGATCTGATCTTCCCGCATCATGAGAACGAGATGGCGCAGTCGTCGGGCGCCACCGGCGAACCGTTCGTGCGCTACTGGCTGCATCACGCGTTCGTCCGTATCGATCGTGAGAAAATGTCGAAGTCGCTCGGCAACGTCTTCAACATCAAAGACGTGCTCGGCCAGATAGAAGCCGAGGGCCTGCGATTACATCTGCTGCAGACCCACTATCGCAGTCCCCTGGATTTCAGTGCGGACGGAATCGCCGATTCCACCCGCGCCCTGGTGCGGGCCTATGAAACCCTTGCGCGCGCCGAAGAAGTCGGCGTGAGCGACCCGGGGTACACGTATGAATCGCCCGAGGTCGCTTCGATCCTCGAAGCGATGGATGACGATTTCAACACGGCGAAGGCGATCGGGATCTGCTTCGAATCGGTTCGAGAGCTCAACCGCTTGCTCGATTCCGGCGATCTCGACGCGGCTCGAAAGGCGGTCGGCATGGTACGCGCCGCTGGTGCTACCAGTGGGCTGTTCTTGCGTAAGGCGAGTGAATTTCTCGAATACCATCGCACGCGCACCGCGGGCCGCTCTGGGGTCGACCCCGAGGAAATCGATGCGTTGATCGGCGAACGCAACGAGGCGCGAAAGTCCAAGAACTTCGCCCGCGCCGATGAGATCCGCGACACGCTCGCCGAAGGCGGCGTCGTGCTCGAAGACGGTGCCGACGGAACGACATGGAAGCTCGCTGATTGAGCCCCCGGGGCGGGCGCTCAAACCTCTACGATGCAGCGCGAGCACATACATACACGTACGATCGATTTTGACGCCGTCGCCGGGCCGGACGGTGCCGTCAGTCTTGATGCGAAGCTGTGCGATCTGCGGCGAATCCGCTTCATGAGCAGCGTCGGCGGTCGCGTGATGCGTCCCGGCGTCGTCCATGATGTGGAGCTAAAGCTCGGCACGGATTCCGACCGCGTCGTGCAAGAAAGCGAATTCAACATGTACACCGTCCCGTTTACCGATCGGGAGCAGGCCGCGGGTATGGCATGCCGGGATATCGAACCGGCCTTCGACGTTCTCAAGGGTATCAAAGCCGACGACAGCTACGTCAGGCAGGTCAACGCACGCATCGGAGGCCGCAAGGGCTGTTTCCACGGCCTTGCGCTGGCGATCGGCGCGGGCCCGGTCATCACTCAGACGGCCGATCGTGCCACCGGCTCCGTCGGCGATCGGGGCCCCGCGCGTCTAGGCCGCTACATCCTCGTCGATGGGTATCGATACGGCGACTCGGGCGTCACGCTGGTTGGCAGGATGCAAGACGCCGTATCACTCGCAGGACCGCTGGAGACGCCGGCACCGATGGGCGACGTGACGCGTGAGGTCGAACTCGAGTTTTCGTTCGAAGTGACCGATTTCACCTACCACAGTCTGGGCGCTGCCATCCGGGGCCCCGAAAAGGTCGAAGGCGACGCACATGAGATCGCGCGAGAGCTAGAAGGCTTGGTCCTTGGAGCCGGTGTATTTGCCGATGCGCGGCGTAGGCTCGGCGGCTCTGAGGCAGGTCGGATCTTGCTCGAGCTGCTCAGTATGATGATCCCGATTACGACGCAGGCCGCCCTAGCCCAGCTCAGCCGGGTCGGGGCGCATATGCCTCCTGGGGCCGGGGGTTCGATGGCGCAGATCAACTCTTGCCATATGTGGGCCGACGATGGGCCGCTATTGGCCAGGGTGCGCGCCATGCACGACGCCGCGGCCGAGGAAGCACCGGATAGGGCCGCCGAGGCCGAAACGCCAAAATGATTTTTGTTGACGGCTCATCATGCTAGAAATACCGGACTACTTTCTTGCGTCGGCACGACTGCGGCGCATCAAAAAGGGGTTAAGCTCGATGTTTAGATCTCTGCTCGTAGCGACGATGGTCGCGGTTCTTGGACTGTCGGTGGGCGCATGTACGAAAGCTGAAGAACCGGAGCAAGCCGAACAGGCCGCTCCGGCTGAAGGTACACCGGAGGCGCCGGATCCGGCACCCGATAAGCCCGAGACCTAAAGGCTGGCCTTGTGGCTTCTGCGACCGACCGACGTGGATTCTTAAAGCGCGCCGGCGCACTGGCGGGATTTGCTGGCGTTGGCTCGATCTTCAAGTACAGCACGCAGTGGTTCCTGATCAACCCGGACAAGCCGCCGACGCTTTCCGACGTGCCGAACCCGCAGTGGAAGGGCGCCAGCGTCCAAGCCTACAGCCGTCTCGGTCGTACCGGCTGGAAGATGTCGGACATCTCGTTCGGAGCCGGAGGTCTGCGTGATCCCGACGCAGTGCGCCTCGCGATCGACCGCGGGATAAACTATATCGATACCTCGCCGGACTATTCCGACAGCGAGTCGGAACGGGCCGTGGGCGAGGCGATCCAGGGTAAGCGCGATAAGCTCTTTATCGCCTCTAAGTTCTGCACCCCCGAAGGACATCTCGACAAAGACGCTCCTGTCGCCGAAATCATCAAGGCGGTAGAAGACAGCCTCGGTAGGCTCAAGACCGACTACCTCGATCTCTGTCACATTCACGCGGTCAATTCGGTCGACCGCTTGATGGCGCCGACGTTCCACGAGGCGTTCGATCGCCTCAAAGAACAGGGCAAGGTCCGGTTCTTGGGCGTCTCGAGCCACACGCCGGATCTCGAAACCGTAATGAATCACGCGGTCGATTCGGATCGTTTCGACGTCATCATGGTGGCGTATAACTTCAAGAATTGGCCGGATCTCGACGACATCATTATCAAAGCGAAGAAGCACGACGTTGGCTTCGTGGCGATGAAGACGCTCAAGGGCGCATACCACACCGTACTGCGCGGCTTCGACGCGCAAGAGCGCGGTAGCTTCCCGCAAGCGGCGTTCAAATGGGTAAACGGCAATCCCGGTGTCGCCGGATTGGTCGTGACGTTCACCCAGCTGGCACAGATTGACGAGTATCTCTACGCGTCGGGCAAGGAAGCGGACGCCGACGATCTCGCACTTCTAGAGAAGTACGAGGAACTGGCATCGTCGGAATACTGTCGTCCCGGCTGCGGCGAGTGCCTGGATTCATGTCCGTACGACGTCGCCGTCAACGACGTGCTGCGCTACACGATGTACTACGACACATACGGTCGTGAGCGCGAAGCCACCCGCCTGTACGGCCGACTGGCCGAAGAGCAGGGGCACGCCGCAGAAGTCTGCGTTGGGTGCAGTGCCCCGTGCGAGGCGGCCTGTCCCGTGGGCATCCCCATTCGCAACAAACTCGTGCGCGCCGACCGCCTACTTCGCTTGCCAAGCTAAGCCGGGCCGCGCTAGCCTTTGGCTGTGGCCCTGATTCTTCATGCCGACATGGACGCGTTCTACACGTCCATTGAGCAACGCGAAAACCCGTCGCTCAAAGGGCTGCCTGTGGTTGTGGGCAGTCCGGGCAAACGCGGAGTGGTCGCGGCGGCATCCTACGAGGCGCGCAAATTCGGCGTTCGCTCGGCGATGCCGTCCTCGCAGGCCAAACGCCTTTGCCCCGACGCGATCTTTCTCCCCGGCCGCATGAAGCTGTACGCCGAGGTCTCGGCCGCCGTACGAGAGATTTTCTACCGCTACACGCCGGTTGTTGAGCCGCTATCGCTCGACGAAGCGTATCTAGACGTCGCCGGTTCATTGCGATTGTTCGGCTCGGTCGAGAGCATCGCCCAGCGGCTTCGGCAAGACGTACGCGAGGAACTACATCTTCCGGTGTCGGTCGGAGGCGGCGCGGGGAAGCTGGTCGCGAAGATTGCCTCGAAAAAGGCGAAGCCTGATGGAGTGTTCATCGTTCGCGAAAGCGACACGCTGTCATTCCTGCGCCCGCTGCCGGTAGCGGAGATCTGGGGCGTAGGGCGTGTAACGGAGCGAAAGCTTCACGATCTAGGTATCGCCAACATCGGCCAGTTGGCCGACCATGACGTTGATGTACTCGAGCGCGCGCTCGGTAGCTGGGGGCCACTGCTGCACTCGCTGGCGAATGGAGATGACCTGCGGACGGTGGAGTGCGACCGCGGGCGCAAATCGTACGGCGAAGAGAACACGTTTGGAGACGATGCGGTAGACCGCGATACCATCGAGGCGACCATGATTGCCCACGCCGAGACCGTCGCCGGGCGTCTGCGGCGTGACGGGGTGCAAGCGCGCACCGTCACGCTGAAATACCGCCCGTCCGGTCCGGAGGCACAGTTCAAACTGGTCACCCGGTCCAAGACACTCACGACGCCTACCGATGACGGCGGCTTGATCGCTGCGACAGCGATGCGGTTGTGGGATGCGGAGCCCGAAGGCATCGCTCTGCGATTGCTCGGCGTTCAGGTGACCGGCCTTGACGGAGACAGACCGGTGCAGCTCGGACTGTTCGCGGGACCCGAGGAAGAGGATTCGCGTTCCGATGCGCTCAATTCGGCGCTTGATGAGATCGTTGCGAAGTTTGGGCCGCGCGCGGTCAAACGTGGGAGGACTTGAAGCGTGCGGTGTGGCGTGGCTGGCGGTTGCAGCCGGGAGTGGCGCGGTTAGACTGCGGGCCGGTTCGGAGTACATCCCCCCCGCGCGGCCGTAGCTCAGCTGGATAGAGCACCGGGCTTCGAACCCGTAGGTCGCAAGTTCGAATCTTGCCGGCCGCGCCACATACACATACGCCCACCGTCATTCTCGCGCTTGGCTAGTAGCGTTGCGCTGCGAGACGAAGTGCCTCTTGCCCTCGCCGGCTCGGCCTCACCCACTTGGGGGGTGGGTTGTGGGGTGGTATCGGGTTTGCTTGGGCGAATGGCGTTTTCTGGCCTGCGAAGTCACGCTGCGTCGTGCGCCGTATCTGTGAAACCCATTGACAAGATCTTGACCTATCCTCTACCGTCAAGGTTGAACCACGCCTGGGGATACCCAGGCATCCTGCTAGTGTACGCGCCCGCGGGGCGTACATCGTGTTGGGACGGGATTCGACGGAGATCCGTGGCACAGCCGTGTGGATCGATCTGTTCGAACCACCAGGGGAGAGTCGCAATATGAGTAGTAAAGTACGGATCGCCGACCGAGCGGTTGCAATCATCGTCGCCACACTTTTCGTTGCCATGACGGCGACGGTCGCCAGCGCCACGATCAACAAGCAAGAGCAAAAGTGCTTGAGCAAGCTCGGAAAGTCTGCGGTCAAACTCGCGACCACTTACGCGAAGGGCACGGGCAAGTGCCTGAACGCTGACATCAGCGGCAAGACCGTTGGTGCCTGTCCTGACGCGAAAGGCATTGCCAAGAATGCCAAGGCGGCGGC
>Ga0315338_1001608_pt1 | contig 27080 bp, 24 predicted proteins | sample ASW8metaG_FD_204518 | JGI IMG/M metagenome (GOLD analysis project Ga0315338, IMG submission 204518) | Ammonia-oxidizing marine archaeal communities from Monterey Bay, California, United States - ASW #8 | ecosystem: Environmental > Aquatic > Marine > Coastal | place: USA: California | collected... | reverse complement strand
AGCGGCCCGGTCGGTAAAGCCAGCCGCTCGGCGAATCCGCCGCGGTCGGTGGCGGTTCCGCATGATGCATCGAGGCTGGTAGCTCACCGACAGCGTCTCCACGCTCGCGGATGGCTTTCCCGACCGGGCCGGCGTTGCGGATGCGCTCGGGGAGACCGCCGATCGCTGCGTTTCGGGTGGGGGCGATTGCCTTGCTCGATGGGAGCCGGGTTCAGAGACCGATTGGAGCAGTCATATAGAAGGCGTTGATCGGGGCAGCGTACGAACCCGGATTACCCGCAGCCGCCCCAAGCGAGCAAGCCGACCGCCAGGCAAACCCAATCTGACGTGATCGACTCACCCAGCGCAACCGTCCGAGCGTCGCGGGTGGGGGAGGCTTTCGCGAGCGTGGAGACGCGGTCGGCGAGCGAGATGCCTCGAGGCATCATGCCGCCCCGCCACCGACCGCGGCGGATTCGACGAGCGGAAGTCTTCCCCGCCCGCGACGCCTGGCACGACCCCGCCGACTCAGTCGATCGCGTCGAAGCCCTTCAGACTTTGGAAGCGCGCCACATGTGCATCCGCGTCCCCGAAGAGACCGCTCAACACGCGAAGGCGCTTGAAGAACAAGCCTTCGTCCTGTTCGTCCGTCACACCGATGCCACCGAAGAGCTGGATGGCGTTCTCCTGGACGAACCAGCCGCCGTCCGAGAGCTGGAGCTTCGCGGCAGAGATGTCGCGCTTGCGCGCTTCGGCGTCCGGGTTGTCCGCCTGGATCGAGGCGAGGATCGTGGCTGAGCCACAGAGTTCCATTTCGGCATACATGTCGCTCGCGATATGCTGCAGGACCTGGAACGAACCGATCGGAACGCCGAACTGTTCGCGTTCTTTCAAGTAGGCGACGGTGCGTTCGAAGAGTTCGCGGATTTGGCCCTGCCCTTCGGCGCAGGCGGCGGCCGCGCCGCGGTCGATGGCCTTCTCGACCGTGGCGAACGCTTCGCCTTCCGAACCGAGCAGACGATCGGCGCCGACCTCGACGCCTTCCAGGCGGACCACCGCGGTTCGCTGGCCGTCCATGCCGGGGGTACGAACCTGCGTCAGTCCCTTCGCGTCGGCGTCGACGACGAAGAGCGAGAGGCCCGACTCGTCGAGCTGGTCGCCGGCCGTTCGCGCGACGACGATGATCTGGTCCGCGGCATGCCCGTTCAGGACCCAGACCTTCTCGCCCGAGATCGTCCAGCCGTCGCCCGACTTCTCGGCCTTCGTGAGACAGTCCGAGAGGTCGTAGCGGCTCTGCTTCTCGGCGTACGCGAAAGCGAGGGAAGTGCGGCCCTCGATCATCGGCGTGAGGAATGCCTCGCTCTGGGCCTCGTCGGCAAGATCCTTGAAGATGCCGCCCGCGAGCACGACCGAGGGAATGAAGGGCTCCGGCACGAGGCCGCGCCCGAGCTGCTCGAGGATGACGGCGACGTCGACGAAGCTACCGCCGAATCCGCCCTGCTCTTCCGGCACCTCGATCGAGAGCCAGCCCTGCTCGGCCATCTTCGACCACATCTTGGAATCCCAGCCCTGGTCCGTTTCGCGCAGCTCGCGGAAGCGGCTGACGGGGGACTCGTTCGCTACGAACTTGGAGACCTGCTCCATGATCATCTGTTGTTCTTCGGTCAGATCGAAATTCATCGGTTCGTCCTCGGGGTACGTCGGCCTCGTTCGGCGGGCCTTGTGGGAGGGCCTGTTCGAATGGTGATTCGAAGGAGTTAGGCGCTCGGCAGGCGAAGCAGCTGCTTCGCGATGATGTTCTTCTGGATCTCGTTCGATCCGCCATAGATCGTCGCGGCGCGCAGGTAGTTGAACTGCGATGCGATCGACTGCTGGGAACTCGGCAGAGCATCGGTCGGCGAATCGAGCCAGCCCATCGCGTTGTGACCGAGTGCATCCATCTGGAGCTCGGTCACTTCCTGCTGCAGTTCCGTCCCGACGATCTTCAGGACCGAACTCTCGGCGCCCGGCGCATGACCGACCTGCGCGGCGGCGAGCGCCCGCAGGTTCATGATCTCGATCGTGCGGAGCCGCATCTCCTTGCGGGCGATGCGTCGTCGGAAGTCGGCATCATCGAAGAGCGTTCCCTTCCCGACCGGCGTGTCCTGTGCGATTTCCTTCGTCTGCGTGAGGCCACGTGCGGACTCGGCGATGCCGCCGATGCCCGTTCGCTCGTGACCGAGCAGCGCCTTGGCCATCGACCAGCCACCGTTCTCGGGACCGACGCGGTTCGCCTGGGACACGCGTGCGTCCTTGAACCAGGTCTCGGAGAAGGCGAGCGTGCCACCGGTCGTCAGGAAGGGCTTCACGTCGATGCCCGGAGTGTTGTTGATGTCGGCCAGCAGGAACGAGATGCCCTCCTGCTTCTTGCCCTCGCTGCTCGTACGACACAGGACGAAGATCCAGTCGGCGTACTGGGCGTACGTCGTCCAGGTCTTCTGGCCGTTCAGGATGTAGTCGTCGCCGTCCTTCTCCGCGCGGAGCTGGAGGTTGGCGAGGTCGGATCCGGCGTTCGGCTCGGAGTAGCCCTGACACCAGATCTCTTCACCGGCCAGGATCTTCGGCAGGAAGCGCTTCTTCTGTTCGTCGGATCCGTACTGGATGATGAGCGGGCCGACCATGCTGAGTCCGAAGGGGGAGAGGGACGGCGCGTTTGCGCGCACGCATTCGTCCTGGAAGATCGAGCGCTGGGCGACATCCCATCCGGTGCCGCCGACTTCCTCGGGCCAATTCGGCGCGGCCCATCCCTTTGCGTAGAGGATCTTGTGCCATTCCATGACTTCGCTGTGTTCGAAGTTCGCGCCGTCCTGGGCGTGCTTCTTCATCTCGGCAGGCATCGCCTCGGCGATCCAACTTCGAACCTCTTTGCGAAATTCTTCTTGTTCGGGGGTATACGAAAGATCCATCTCTGACTCCTGTGGTCGTGTCGATCCATCATCGGAAAATCGGGCGGGCCCCATCATAACGAGCATGACCGTAGGGGGAATGGGGCGGATCTGACTTTAGGTCAAAACGGCCGTGGTGGGCCCTCGGCGAGGCTCTGGGTGCCGAATTTGCCGGCCGGATTCGTGCTCGCGGGGTCGGAGATCCAATCGGGATTCCGCAAAGCATCGACGCATCTAGGAATCACCGGCGTCCGTCAGTGACGGCCGTCAATTGACCACGCGTCAAGAAGCGGATGCAGGCGGCAACAGCGTCGACCGGAGTTGGCTGCTCACCACGATTTCGAATGTCCGAAGTTTTTTCTCGAGGCGCGCGAGAATTCTCGTTGCATTCCCCGTTATGCGTGTTTCTATGGAACTCGATGGACGACGAACTAACAAATCTAGACCCAAGAGCTTCCGAAGATCGGATGACGTGTTCCGACGCCCCGTCAGGTTCGAATGACACCCCCCAGCAACCTGGGGCGCTGGATCATCAGGGAGCGGCATCCGAACGCGCCCTCGGCCGGACCGCTGGTTCGGCCGAACTCGGAAGTTTCTCGCCGACGACGGTCGTCGCGGTGCGTACAGGAGGGGCGTCCCGATCGAAGTGGACGCGAAAGACCCGACCCTGGAACGCGAAACCGGAGACGACCGTCGTCGCTTTCGAGACACCCGACCCCGAGTCGATGCGATCCTCGTCCGGGCTACGCAACCATTCGATCGACGCCCGGTTCCACGCGCGTCGGTCTCCACGCCGTTCTCCAACTTCCCAGGGTTGGAGGCGACCGCAGGGAACTCTCAGGGAGATTCTTGCAGCCAACATGTCCGCATGCATGGGTACTTTCCCGCGTATGCGGGCAACCGCATCCACGGCTCCTTCGTCCGAAGTGCGTTTTTGGGCGGAGGAGTTCGTGCGGAAGCCGGGGATGCGGGCGGTGGGCATGCGGACCAAGACGCGTGGTGGGCATGCGAACAAAGGTGCGCGCCTGAAGCGATCTCGCTAGCCGATCGATCCGACGACTTCGCGAATGGCCGTCGTCACCCGAGATAGATCATCCGAATCGATCACGTACGGCGGCATGGTATACACGAGCTTTCCGAAGGGACGAATCCAGACGCCCTCTTCCACGAAGGCCGGCTGAACCACCGACATGTCGACCGGCTCGTGCAGCTCGACGACACCGATCGCGCCGAGCACTCGCACGTCCGCGACCGCGGGTAGCGATCGACACGCTTCGAGCTCTCCCGAAAGCTGCGCTCCGATCGCGGCAACCTGGTCGGGCCACTCGCCCCGATCGAGGATATCGAGACTCGCGTTCGCCGCGGCACACGCGAGCGGGTTCCCCATGAAGGTCGGCCCGTGCATGAACACACCCGGCTCGCCCTCGCCGAGCGAAGCGCTGACCGCGTCGCTCGCGAGGGTCGCCGCGAGTGACATCGTTCCCCCCGTGAGCGCCTTGCCGACGCAAGCGATGTCGGGCGAGATCCCGGCATGCTCACAGGCGAAGAGCTTTCCCGACCGACCGAATCCCGTCGCGATCTCGTCCGCGATCAAGAGCACTTCGAACTCGTCGCAGAGCCCGCGCACGCGACGTAGATATTCCGCGGAGTAGAACCACATCCCACCCGCGCCCTGCACGATCGGTTCGAGGATCACGGCGGCGAGCTCGTCCCGATGCGCTTCGAGGAGTCGCGCGAACTCCCGAATGTCCGCCTCGATGTCGGACTCGGCATGCGCCTGCCCGAAGCGACATTCCGGTCTGGGCGCGAAGAGATGCGACGAGAGTGCCCCCTCGAAGAGACCGTGCATGCCGGTCACCGGATCGCAGACGCCCATCGCTCCGAACGTATCCCCGTGATAGCCGCCGCGAAGCGTGAGCAGGCGTCGCCGTTCCGGCCGTCCGCGGGAATGCCAGACCTGGAGCGCCATCTTGATCGCGACCTCGACCGCGACCGAGCCCGAATCGCTCAGGAAGACGCGGTCGAGATTCGGCGGCGACATGTCGACGAGCCGCTCGCAGAGGCGGATCGCCGGTTCGTGCGTGAGGCCTCCGAACATCACATGCGGCATGCGTTCGAGCTGACTCTTCACGGCCGCCTCGATCGTCGGGTTCCGATAGCCGTGGATCGCCGACCACCAGGACGACATGCCATCGATGATCTCGCGACCGTCCTCGAGTCGGAGGCGCACGCCTTCCGCGCTCTCGACCGCAAAGAGCGGGCTGGCCGACGGGGGGGCATAGGGATGCCAGACGATCTTCTGGTCTCGCTCGACGAGGCTGGACATGACAATCTCGATGCTGGGAGGCTTGCGGCGGAGCGTAGCGCGGTCGCAGGAGCCGGGGTCGAGAACGAGCCTTCGCGCGTCGGGCGACGGCGGATCGACTCGCTACGCTTCGACCATCCGAACAGAGTCCGAACCCAACCCGAACTCAACCCGAACTCAACCCGAACTCAACCCGAACACCGCCCGAACCCAACCCGAGAGAGGACCGCCCCTTGCGCTTCGACAACCGCGTGACCCGTGCCCTTGGCGTCGACATTCCGATCGTGCAGGCCCCGATGGGCTGGATCGCGAGATCACAGCTCGCCTCCGCCGTGTCCCGCACCGGCGCGCTCGGCATCATCGAAACTTCATCCGGAGAGCTCGATGCGATCCGGGGCGAGATCCAGAAGATGAAGGACCTCGTCGATGCACCCTTCGGCGTGAACATCGCGCAGGCCTTCGTTCGCGATCCCTCGATCGTCGAGTTCGTCGCCGACCAGGGCGTCCAGTTCGTGACGACCTCCGCCGGCAGTCCGACGAAATACACGAAGGCCCTCAAGGATCGCGGGCTGACCGTCTACCACGTCGTGCCCTCGCTGCGTGCGGCGCTGAAGGCAGTCGACGCAGGAGTCGACGGACTCATCGTCGAAGGCGGTGAAGGCGGCGGGTTCAAGAGCGACAGTCCTGTGTCGAGTCTCGTTCTGCTTCCTTTGATCCGATCGCGCGTCGACGTGCCGATCATCGCGGCCGGCGGAATCTGCGACGGCGTCTCCATGGCCGCGGCGTTCGCGCTCGGTGCCGAAGGCGTGCAGATGGGGACGCGCATGGTCTCGGCGCTCGAGTCGCCCGTCGGCGTAGGCTGGAAGGATGCGATCGTCTCGGCTGCCGAAACGGATACCGTCTTCATCCGAAACGCGGGCGGGCCCGCTTTCCGAGCTCTCCGCACGGAGCGAACCGAGCGCTATGCCGCCGGCGAGGGAAGCGCGATGCAGGGACTCGCCGAAGGTCAGGCCGCCGTCTACTTCGAGGGCAAGGTCGGAGAGGGCGTGGCGCTCACCGGTCAGGTCGCGGGCCGCATCGAAGAGATCCGCCCCGTCGCCGAGATCATCGCCGACACCATTCGCGAATTCGCCGAAGTCGCCGCGAAGATGAACGACCAGCTGAAACCCTGAGCGGATCCACTAAGCCGCGGGCGCGCCCATTCGCCCTCCCGCCGGCCGCCCGCCCGCCAGCCCAAACGGAATGCGAAGGCACCCTTCATGACCGATGCGGACGAGACGGAAGAGCCCGGCCAGTCGGGCGTGGAGCTGGACTCGAGCCAGCTCTCGGCGGAGGCCCTGCGTGGGCTGGTCGAAGAATACGTGTCGCGCGAAGGGACCGACTACGGGGAGGGGAACCGGGATTCGCGCGATTGGACTCTCGACGACAAGGTCGCGCAGGTCATGCGACAGCTCGATGCAGGCGAGGCCCGGATCGTCTTCGATCTGGAACTCCAGAGCGCAAGCATCGTCTCGACCCGATAATGAAGCGTCAGGGCTGAACCGGGGACTCTGCTGCTTCCGCGAGATGGGAAGCGGGGCTGTCCGTGTTCGCAGTCGCTGCTTCGAGCTTCTGGATGCGTCGCCAGAGCACGTAGATCAGCGTACCGACCGCGATCAGCGGCAACAGGGACATGAAGATCGTCGACAGCAGGAACGCCGTCTGATTCTCCTCGTCGCGTCCGGCGGTACAGACGCTGCATGCCTGGGCGACCGTCGGAAACGAAACGAGCAGCCAGGCGAAGGCGCCGACGAAGAACGTGCGCATCGACGACCGAATCATAGGTAGACCCGCAGGTAGATCACCGGCCACGCTCCGACGACGAAGTACCAGAACAAGGCCGTCGTCGCGAGCTGGCTCGGCTGGAGCCAGCCTCGCTCGAGTCGACGCCAGAGCTGCACCAGGAATCCGACCGCGACGATCGCATGCAGAGCATGCGTCCCGACGATCAGGTAGAAGAAGCTGCCGAGGATCGACGACGTGAGCGTGAGTCCCTGGGCGAGCATCGAAGCCCATTCCCATCCCTGAAAGAGGACGAAGAAGGTGCCGAGCGCGATGGCCCCGATGAGCGGCATCCTGGCCGAGCGGCGGTCCTTGGCGAAGCGGCGCTGGGCAATGATCAACAAGACGCCGGAGAGGAAGAGCGCCACAGTGTTCAGCGCGGTCTCTTCGACGGGGAGTCGCGGCTGATCGGGCGGCGGCCAGAGGGCGGCCGAGGCTCGGACGATGCTGAACGAACTGATCATGCCGGCGAAGAGCATGATCTCGGTCAGGATGAAGAGCGCCATACCGAGCACGCCATTCGAGATGACGCGCGGCTCACCGTGTTCGGCGGAGACCAGTCGGACGGTGGGGGGATACGATCCGGCGCTCATGCGAAGATCTCCTCGGGTTCAGTGATGCTCGCCTTGCTCGGCTTCGTGCAATTGCTGAACGGGATGCTCGCCCGCTTCGTAGGCGGCTTCCTCGGCGATCCAGGCCGGCTTCACCCAGTTCGTGCCACTGTCCTTCATGACGTCCGGCGCGGCGCCCGCGAAGAAGAGCAGCATGAACACGAGCGTCGTCGTCACGAGGTAGATCACGTAGCGCGGCGTCATATTGATGTGCATGAAGTTGACGGCGACCATGTACGCCTTCACGCAGGCGATGCCGAAGGCGGTGACCAGGGTCAGCCACTGGATCTCGGCCATCGGTCCGACGATCGAGACGACGAGGAGAACCAGCAGGATCCCCCAGATCTTCACGTAGAAAGACGTTTCGTGATGTTCTTCTGCACTCATTGATTTGCCTCGTCTCCTTCGACTCGCGGTCTATTTCGCGATGTAGAGGAGGGGGAAAAGGAAGATCCAGACGACGTCGACGAAGTGCCAGTAGATGCCGATGATCTCCACTCGGTGGAGTTCCTCGTTTCGCTTGGCCGTCCGTGCGACGAAGAGCATGATGATCATGCCCGCGATGACGTGCGCGGCATGGATACCGGCGGCCGTGTAGTAGAACGACCAGAACGTATTCGACGAGATCGTCATGCCGTGGGAAATCTCAGTCGTCCACTCGAACGCCTTGATGCAGACGAAGAGCAGACCGCCGAGGGTCGTGAAGTAGAGGAATCGAGCGGCCTTCTTGCCGTCGCCCTTTTCCGCCGCCTGATGCGCGAGGACCGCGAAGAGACTCGACGTCAGCAGCACGAACGTATTCGTCGCACCGATCGCCGTGTTCGTGTTCGCGGCGTGCTCCGCCCAGGCTCCGTGGGCAAGGCGATGCATGATGTACGACCCGAGCAGGCCACCGAAGATCACGATCTCCGAAGCGATCACCCACCAGACGGCCAGTCTGGGGGTCGGCATTCCCGCCGCGCTTCGCGTCGTTGCAATCGGTCTCGCGGACATTGTCGACTCCAATCTCGGGTGTCCTACGACGGAATCACCCCTTTGCAAACTCTTCGCTAGCTCCGACTAGCGCGTTCTCGTTCCGAACCGCCGAACGATCCTGCCGGATCTAGGCAGGCTCGTTCTGCGGCCAGTAATCCTTGTCGTGATCCGGATGGCTGTATTCGTACGGGCCTCGGTACACGGTCGGCAGACCTTCGGGCCAGTTTCCGTGGGGCGGCGGCGAAGCGGCCGTCCATTCGAGCGTGTTCGACTGCCAGGGATTCTTCCCGGCCGCCGGTCCCGAGATCCAGCTCGTGATCACGTTGTAGAAGAAGATCACCTGCGCTCCGAGCATCACGCAGAGCGAAACCGTTGCGAGGATCCGAAGGTCCTGCATCCAGGGCAGCGCGAGCTCCGGGAAGTTCGTGTAGTCGAAGATCCGGCGATGCTGGCCAGCCGCACCCAGCACGAAGAGGGGCAGGAAGATCATGTTGAACGGGATGATCGTCAGCCAGAAATGCAGCTTGCCGAGCCCATCGTTCATCATCTTGCCGAACATCTTTGGGAACCAGAATGTGAAGCCGGCGTAGGTTCCTATGATCGCGATTGGATAGAAGGTGTAGTGGAAATGCGCGAGCACGAAGTACGTGTCGTGCATGTAGATGTCGTTGCCCGAGGCACCGAGGAAGATGCCCGTGATACCGCCGATCAGGAACTCGAAGATGAAGGCCAGGGCCCAGAGCATCGGGGTCGTGAGCGTGATCGAGCCGCCATACAGCGTCGCGATGTAGACGAACATCATTTCCGCGATGGGAACCGAGATGAGCAGCGTCGTCACGGTAAAGACGTTTGCCATGCGCGGATCGATTCCGGCGATGAACTGATGGTGCGCCCAGACCGTGAAGGAGAGGACGCCCGTGCCGATCGCCGTGTAGAGGACCGTCTTGTAGCCGAAGAGCTTCTTTCGCGAGAAGACCGTCATGACTTCGGCCACGATGCCCACGGCCGGCAGGAGCACGACGTAGACCTCGGGATGTCCGAAGAACCAGAAGAGATGCTGCCAGAGGATCGGGTCACCGCCGTGATCGGGGTCGAAGAAGGCCGTTCCGAGCTGCTGGTCGAAGATCATCATGATGCCGCCGGCGAGCAGCGGGCCCACGGACAGCATGAAGAGGATGCTCGCGATCACGATCATCCAGACGACCATCGGGATGTCCCACATCTTCATGCCCGGCGCGCGACTGTTCATCGCGGTCGTGATGAAGTTGATGCCGCCGAGAAGGAACGCGACGAATTCGAGCGCGACGGCCACGATCCATAACGTCGACCCGAGTGGTGTCAGACTGTATTCCGCCTTGGTCGAGAGCGGGGGATAGGCCGTCCACGCGCCGCCAAAGGCGCCGCCTTCGACGAAGAAGGCAGCCAGGATGATGATGGCCGAGAGCAGGAAGACCTGGTAGCTGAGGCGGTTGATCTTCGGGAAGACCATGTCGTCCGCGCCGATCATCAGCGGGATGAGGTAGTTGCCGAAGGCCGCGATCAGGACGGGCATCGCGACCCAGAAGATCATGATCGTGCCGTGGTTCGTGACGAGCGAGTTGTAGTCGGCCGGCGAGACGTGGCCCCAGCCCGGGACCTCCATGCCGGGGAAGGCGAGCTGCATTCGGAAGGCGTAGGCGAAGAATCCGCCGATGAGCGCCATGAACATGCCTGTGAACATGTACTGCATGGAGATCATCTTGTGATCGAGCGGGAAGATGTACTTCTCGCTGAAGGTCTGCTCGTGATGGTCGTCGTGACCGGCGTGACCCTCCGCGTGCTCGACGGGAATCGACTCAGCCATGTGTCTCTCCTCGGGATCCGCAGATGGGTGTAGGCGCCCATCCCCGGTCGGCCTCTCTCGGCCTGATCTTCCGAATCTCTGTCAGAACCCAGCCAACCCTTGCTCTAGCGAGCGGCCAGCCGTTCGATGCTCTCTTCGTTCTTCTCTTCTTGCGCGACGTCCTGGTCGGCTTCGACCGAAGCAGCGACGGCGAGCGGCGAATTCTCGGCGACCCAGGCCGCATGCTGCGAGGGCGACTCGATATGGATGCGCGCGGGCATCAGCCCGTGCCCGATCCCACAGATCTCGGCGCACTGGATGTCGAACTCACCGGTCAGCGTCGGTTCGAACCAACCCGTGATCACACGTCCCGGGATCGCGTCCTGCTTGAGCCGAAAGACGGGGACCGAGAAGTTGTGGAGGACATCGAGCGCCTCGAGCTTGTAGTGATACAGCGTGTCCGTTGCCACGTGAAGTTCGTTCACGGTCGCGATGTCGTCGGCCGTACCGAGTGTGTTGTCCGGTCCGGGATGCACGAAGGTCCAGGCCCACTGCTGCGCGATCACGCGAACGGTCGAGTTGGCCTCGGGCAGATCCTGCTTCACGTCGTACCAGACGTTCACGGCCATGACGACGATGATGACATCGAAGGTCAGGATCGGGATGTGCGCCCGATGAATCCACTTCATGTACTTGTGTTCGGTACCCGTGATGTACTCGGCCTTGACGCCTTCCTTCTTCTTGAACTTCAGGATGAACGAGAAGAAGAGGTAGCTCGCGATCAGGAAGGGAATCCCGACGAGGAGCGTGATTACGTCGAAGAGACGATCGATGTCTCCGGCGTAGGTCGAAGCGACGGGTAGGAGCGAATTCAGGATCATGGTGCCTGCCTTGCTTGCTCTAGAGAATGATGAACGCGAAGACGACGGCGATGAAACCGATCACGCCTGCCATAGAAAGTCCGAAGAGGCGCGTGGCCAGCTCCTCGGCTTTCGGCAATTCCGGTTCGACATGTTCTTCATCAGACATTGTGAGTTCTTTCTCCGCCCGACGTGTTCTGGCGTATGGCTTCGCGTCGGGTCTCGTTCAGGATGAGCTCGAGTGACCTATTTATTCTCGAGCGATTGGATGTACGCGATTACGTCAAGAATCGCAGCGTCGTCCGGCAGCGTGGCCACCATGCCCTTCATGGCTGCGCCATAGGCATCGGCGGGATTGCTCCCTCGAACTCCGCTCTTGTACTTCTGGATGGCTGAGTAGAGGTACCAGTCGCTCATGCCGGCGAGCGGCGGGGCGCCCATCTGCGGGTTGCCCCCTGCATCCGGTGCATGGCAGGCGCTGCAGACGGCGTAGAAGCCCGCACCCTTGGCAGCGTCTCCGGCCTGATCGAGTTCGCGCTCGGTCTCGACGGCCGGCAGCGCCGCCACGTAGGCCGAGACGTCCCGGATGTCGTCGTCGCCGGTCAGCCACATCGACATGGGATACATGCGAAGGCCGCCCGTATCGCCGGGGTGAAGGCCGCGGACGCCGCTCTGGAAGTTCTTGAGCTGCATCTGGACGTACCAGGTGGGCATGCCGGCGATGGCCGGCGCCAAGGCCGCGCTGTCGCCGCCGCCGTCGGGCGCATGGCATTGCGTGCAGAGCGCGAAGAGCTTCTCGCCTCGGGCGACGTCTGCGTCCGAATCCTCGGCGCTCGCGATTCCCGCCAGGCCCAGCGCCGCGCACATGCACAGGAAGAGAGCGGTCGCGGCGAGCTTCGTGATCGATCGGTCGACCAGGACATCACCGAACCGTTGCTTGTCGAACAGGGATTTGCCGAACAAAGTCGTTCCTCTTCTCGAATTCTGGCGCACTCGGGATCCCTACTGCCGAACCGGTCGTATCGAAGCCGTAGAGTCCACGGAGAACGTCTGTGGAGGCCGCTTTCGAATCGCAGGCGAGCGCTGCAGCCGCTCGCGAGTTAGCACATCGATCTCTGACTCGTCGAGTCCGACACAGCGCAACGACAGCTCAACGAGAATGCGAGGAGCCGCGCGAGGCCCATCTCGACCCGCACATCGACGCCTCGACATGTCCGCGTGGCCGCCCCAGATCTCGACCCGACTCCGATCTCGGCTTCCCTACCGACATCGGAATTTCTTCGGCGTCGATCATAGCGTCGGGATGCTCGCGGGGACGGAAATTCCCGGCAAAAGCTGCGGGCGAAGCGCAACGATTCGCTGCACGACGATCGCGACTCGACCTAGAGAGGCGGCGGATTGAATGGATAGAGAAGGAGGTAGATCACGACGCCCGTGACCGAGACGTAGATCCAGATCGGCCATCCAATTCGCGCCCATCGACGATGCCGCTCGCGATCGTCGCGGAGTCCGAGCCGGATCAGGACGATCGCGATGATGGGAACGGTCATGGCCAGCAGAACGTGGGATCCCAGCAACACCAGGTACGCCGTCTTGGCCCAACCCTCGACGTTGAAGGTCGTGTTCTCGAAGTTTCGTGAGACCTTATGACTCACATATAGAAGAAGGAACAAGCTCGACACGGCGAAAGCCGAAATCATGACGCGGCGATGACGCGCGACTGCGCCGCGTCGTGCCAGGCGTCGACCGTGGACGAGGAGCACCATCGCGATCGCGTTCAGCGTCGCATTGATCGCCGGAAGAGTGGAGGAATCCATCGGTACGGGCACGGTAGCAGCTCGAATCCGACGAACGGACGCCTAGAGATAGCCGAGCGCGCGCTCGAAGAGCGCAACCGTCGTCGCATGCAACAGGTCGCCCATCTGTCGATCGGCGTGCCCGGCACAGGCACGCGCGTGTGTTCCTTCGAGGATGATGCCCAGGCGGTAGCAGGCGAGCACGACGTACCAGTCGATGGCGTCGGAACTCCGCGACGACCGCTCGAAGTAGCGCGCGATCAGCTCCGCGGCCTTCGGGCCCTCGCCGGACAGGCCGAGAGCGTTTCCGAGAGGCGACTTGCCCTGGTCGTCCGGCCAACTCGCGATGAAGGCGCCGAGGTCGAGCAGCGGGTCGCCCACCGTGGCGAGTTCCCAGTCGACGATCGCGGCGAGCTCGGGTCCGTCGAAGGAAAACATCACGTTCGCGATGTGATAGTCGCCATGAAGAATGCCCGGCGAGGATTGGGTCGGGCGATTCGCATCCAGCCAGACCGCGACGCGATCGACGCCCGGAATCTGCGGACCCGGGTAGCCCTCCATGTCCGAATAACTCTCGAGCTGGTGTTGCCAGCGCGACACTTGCCGTTCGAGGTAGCCCTCTGGCCGTCCGAAGCCCTCGAGACCGACCGCGACATGGTCGACCGCGCCGAGAGCAGCGATCCCCTCCACCATCGCGAATCCCATCCCGCGTCGAATGTCGGGATCGCCGGCGTGCAGCTCCGGTAGACCGGCCGTCGCATTGAAACCGTCGACGGGTTCCATCAAGTAGAACGCCGCGCCGAGGATGGCCTCATCGGGACAGGCGGCGATCAAGCCGGGATGGGGGACATCCGTTCCCTCGAGCGCGCCGAGCACTCGGGCTTCCCGCCGCATGGTTTCGTCACTATTCGGACGCTTGTGCACCGGCGGACGACGCAACACGTAGTGTCGTCCCCCGCGCTCGAAGCGCAGCAGGATGTTCTGCGTCCCACCGGTCAACTTGTCGACCACGCCGATCGAACCGGACGGCAGGCCCTGCTCGTCCATCCACGCGTCGAGGATTTCGAGGTCGACGCCCTGGGCCTGTTTGTTGTCTTTGCTTGGCTTTTCTGGCGCGGACATGCGCCTCCCTTCGAAGTCGAGGCTCTGAGACTACCACTCCGGATCGAACTTGACGGTGCGCCAATCCGAGCTCCGACGCTCCGCGTCAAAGGCGCTAGGATCGCGCGCCCATGAATTTCTCCCCGCCCCCCGAATCGATCTCGCCCTGGCGGCGCGCGATCCTCGATCGCCTGGAATCCGGTGGTCGCTATCCGGGCTGGGTCCTCTTCGCAGCGCTGGCCGGAATGTTCTCGACGACGTTTCCGATCACGATCCTCGCCGTCTCGCTCGCGCCCATCGCCGACGAGTTCGGAGCGGCGGAGACGACGATGGCGTGGGTGATCTCCGGCCCGATGCTGCTCTCCGCCGTGACCTTCCCGCTCCTCGGAAAGCTCGGGGACCTGCGCGGACATCGCTCGATCTTCCTGCTCGGCTTCGTCGGCGCAACCGTCGTCGCCGCGCTGACCGGACTCGCCTGGGACGCGTGGTCACTGATCGGCTTCCGCACCCTCGCCGCGATCCTCGGCGGTGCGACGCAGCCGACCGCGATGGCGCTCATCTTCAGCGTCTATCCGCCGGAAGAGCGCGTGCGAGCGATGGGCTGGTGGACGATGACGACCGCGGCGGCCCCCGCGCTCGGCCTGGTCGCCGGCGGCCCGCTCGTCGACCTCTTCGGCTGGCGCATCGTCTTCTTCATCCAGGCCGGACTGAGCGCCCTCGCCCTGGCCCTCGCCTACGCCGTCCTGCGCGAGACCTCGCGCAAGTACGTGCGCTTCGACGTCGGTGGCGCGATCGCACTGGCCATCGGCATCGGCGGCTTCATGTACGCCGTCGCGAGCCTCCGCGACATCGCGGCAGGATCGGACGCTTTCCTGGTGAGCCTGCTGATCGGCAGCCTGGGCCTCGCCGCTTTCATCGCCATCGAACGCCGGGTGCGCGATCCGCTGCTCCCCCTCGAATTCTTCCGTTCGCGAAATTTCGGCGCGACCCTCACGACGAACGCCTTCACGAGCGCGGGCTACATGGGCGCCTTCATCGTCGCGCCGATGTTCCTCTACGAACTCGGATACACCGCCACCTCGATCGCCTTCATCGTCCTCACCCGAACGGCGACCCTGATGCTGACCTCGCCCGTCGGCGGCTGGCTCGGCGAGCGCATGGGCGAGCGATGGGCCTCGGTCTTCGGCTGCACGATCATGACCGTCGGCCTCGCGCTCGTCGCCTGGGCCGCCATCGAAAGCAGCGTCGTCCTCTTCGTCCTCGGCCTCATAGGACAAGGCGCGGGACACGGACTGAGCCAGCCTTCGATCACCGCCGCGATCGCCCATTCCGTCTCTGAGTCCGACCTCGGGATCGCCGCAGGCGTGAACCGACTGATGGGCCAGGGCGGCGCGGCCTTCGGCATCACGATCCTGACTCTCGCGCTCGGCGGTTCGAAATCGGCGGAGGCCTTTTCGGTCTCGTTCGGGACCGGCGCGGTCCTGTCGGTCGTGTCGGTGTTGACCGCCCTCTATATGGGTAGGCAGAAGATCGTGCTCGATCGAAGCGTACCCGCGACCTGAGATCCGAGATTCGCGGGCTGAGGTCCGAGCTTCGCGGGCTCTGGCCGAGCCGCCTAACGCTCGATCTCGAACCCGCGATATCCCGCTCGGAATCCGGCGCGTGCGAAGGCGTCGACGACGATCGAGGATCGCACCTTCTCCCCGTCGACTTCCTCGACGCTGAGTCTGCGGATTCCGAGACGCGGGAATTCGAGGGCCAGGACGTGAAGGGCGCGATCGAATGCGAGCGCACCCTCCTCCGTCTTCGGGTCGACGAAGCTCTGCAGGCGACGCCCCCCGCGATCGACGTAGAGCGCAGGCGCTCCGTCGACGAGGACGACACCCGCGCCAATCGTTCGGCGAGGTCGCGGCGAGGCCGACCCCGCTTCTTCGCCGGAATCCTCGCTCGCTCGGCGAAGCGGCGGCCATTCGAGCAGCACGCCGTAGGGCTGTGCAGGATCGGTCGCCGCGAGCAGCACGGCACGACCTTCCCCCTTCGACTCGCGCATCGAACGCAAGCGGTCGACGGCGCCCGGGACGGCAAGCTGCGCGCTGGTCATCCCGAGTGAGAAGTGGCCGCGACGGATTCGACCCGTCTCCTCCATCTCCCGAAGGATCGGGTACACGGCAGAGAACCCGCCCTCCTGATCTTCTATCGCCATCGCTTCGCGCGACACGATCCCATGCCTCTCGAGGAAGAGCAGCGTCCGCGCGTGCAGCCGCTCCGTCGGACTCGGCGGATCAACGAGCAGCTTCTCGACGAGCGACCAGCGACCCGCGGTCGCGCTCGGCGGAGCGCGGCGTCCGCGACGACGACCGGGCGGTGGGCGATGCGCCAGGGCACGGATCGGCGCGAAGGTGTCGTTCGTGACGAGGCCCCGCCAGACGAGATCCCAGAGTCCGTCGAAGAGACCCGTGTCCGTCTCGCATTCGACGCTCTGGAGGAGATCCGTAAAGAACGACGCACCGCGCTTTTCGAGTACGTCGAGGATCGCGACCTGAACAGGCTCGAGATCCTCGGGGCGCTCCGGCGCCTCGAGCAGGCGCGCGATCCGCTCGCGGCGATACAACGCGACGCGCCCATCCTTCTCGCCGATCGCGCGACATCCGACCCAGACGAGCTGCCCGAGCGCGCCGCGCTCGTCGAGCATCCGCGCATCGAATTCCGGGATTCGCGCCGGCAGGACCGACCGCTCGAGCTCGACGAAGGAGAGCGGAAGTCCCTCGAGCAGATCGATCGACTCGTCGAGATGCAGATCCCCTTTCTTCCGTGCGCCGACGCCATGCCAGTCCAACAAGAATCGGCAGAGCACATCCGCCGGGACGGGTGAGATCTCGTCACGCAAGCGCTCGAGCGTGCCGCGCTTGATCCGGCGCAGGACGTCTTCGTCGCACCATTCTCGCTCCGTCGCACGTGGGTCGAATTCGCCCGAGAGCAATCGACCCTGCACGGCGAGCGCCTTCAAGATCGGTTGCGTTTGCCCCGGGAGCATTCCGAAACGCGTCGCGATCGACTCGGCAGTAAAGGGGCCATGCGTGCGGGCATAACGCATGAGGATCTGCTCGAGGGGAGCCTCGGCGCTCTCGAGGAACGCGGGCGGCAGCGCGGACGGGACCTCGACGCCGAGCGCGTCGCGGTAGAGCGCGACGTCTTCGACGACGACGCTGCGCCGCTCCCCCGCGATCTCGACGGAGACGATTCGCTTCGACCGTCGGAGTTCCTCGCAGACCCGATCGAACTCCGTGTCGTCCCCTTCGAAGCGAGCGCGGAGCGCCGCCTCGTCGAGATCACCGACACGACGCAGCAAGTCGTGGAGCCCGTCGGCATGCCGCGCGTGAAGCTCCGGCGAGCGAGCTTGCAGGCGTGCCTCGATCTCGTCGATCACTTCGGGATCGAGCAGTTCCCGAAGCGCCGTGGCTCCGAGAAGCTCGCGGAGCATCTCCCGGTCGAGGGACAAGGCCTGGCTACGCCGCTCGGCCGCGGGCATGTCGAGCTGATAGAGATACGCCGCCGTATACGAAAAGACGAGCGACCGCGCGAAGGGCGAAGCCGAAGGCGTCTCGACGTCGTCGACGCCGACCTCCCGCGAACGAATGTCCGAGAGGAGTGCGACGAGTCCCGGCAGATCGAAGACGTCCTGCATGCAGGCGCGGTACGTCTCGAGCATGATCGGAAATTCCGGATACGCCTTCGCGACGCCCTGAAGATTCTGCGCGCGCAGCCGCTGAGTCCAGAGGGGCGTGCGAGCGCCCGGTCGTCGGCGCGGCAGCAACAATGCGCGCGCCGCGTTCTCCCGGAACTGCGACGCGAAGAGCGCGGACTGACCGAGCTGTTCCACGACGAGATCCTCGACCTCGTCGGGTCCGGGCAGGAAAAGGCTCGTCGGGGGCGGACGATCCGAATCCGCGAACCGGAACATGATGCCGTCGTCGGTCCAGAGCGGCTGCGCTTCGAACTCGCCTTCCTTGGCGAGTCGTGCCGAGATCGCGAGCGCCCACGGCGCGTGGATCCGCGAACCGAAGGGCGAGAGGATGCAGACGCGCCAGTCGCCGAGTTCATCGCGGAAGCGCTCGATGACGATGCGGTCGTCGGTCGGACAGTTGCCCGTCCACTCTTCCTGGCTCTGGATATGATCGAGGAGGTTGGCCGCCGCGTGGGCGTCGAGATCATGCTCGCGCGAGAGCCAGGCCAGACGTTCCTCCGCGCCCTCGCAAGCGAGTAGCCGACGCGTGAACTCGCCGAGTGCACGGCCGAGTTCGATCGGTCGTCCCGGACCATCCCCGCGCCAGAAGGGCAAGCGCCCGAGCTCCCCCGGTGCGGGCGCGACGATGACGCGGTCTCGGGTGATCTCGAGCGCCCGCCAGCTCGAGGCACCGAGAGTGACGACGTCGCCGGGCTTGGTCTCGTGCACCATCTCTTCATCGAGTTCGCCGATGCGCGGACCCTCGAGACCGAGATGCACGGCGTACTGTCCTCGGTCGGGAATCGTGCCACCCGAGAGGATCGCGATGCGCGCCGCGCCCTCGCGCGCCTCCAGGAGATCGTTCTCGCGATCCCAATGCAAGCGCGGTCGCAGCTCGGCGAAGTCGGTCGACGGATAGCGACCCGCGAGCATGTCGAGCACGCCCAACAGACTCGATCGGGGCAGCTTCGCGTAACCGGCACTGCGTTCGACGATCGTCGAGAGGGCGTCGACCGTGATCGGCTCCTCCGCGGTGATCGCCACGATCTGCTGCGCCAACACGTCGAGACAGTTGCGCGGCACTTCGATCGACTCGACCGAGCCCCGTCGCATTCCGCCGGCCACCACCGTCGCTTCGAGGAGATCGGCGCGATGCTTTGGAAAGACGATGCCGCGACTGGTCTCCCCGACCGCATGACCGGCGCGGCCGATCCTCTGCAGTCCCCGCGCGACCGAGCCGGGACTCTCGACGAGCACGACGAGTTCGACACTCGCCATGTCGATTCCGAGTTCGAGGGAACTCGTCGCGACGATCGCGCGGAGTTCACCCGCCGCCAGGGCCTCCTCGATCTCGCGCCGCTTCGCATGCGCGAGGCTGCCGTGATGCGCGCGGACGAGGGGTTCCTCCGCGAGTTCGTTCAGTCGATGGGCCAGCCGTTCGCAGAGGCCGCGACTGTTGACGAAGATGATCGAGCTGCGATGCGCGCGAATGCGTTCGAGTAGTTCGGGGTAGATCGCGGGCCAGAGACTCGTCTCGGCCTCGCCGTCGCCCGTCGCACGCAGGGGCTTCGCAGGGTTCTCGGGATCCCGCCGACCCCCGACCTCGGGTCGCGTCATGTCGGGCACGGGGACGGAGATCGTGAGGTCGATCTGCGGTGCGCGACTCGTGTCGACGATCTCGACGTTGCGGTCGCCGCCGAGGAAGCGGGCGATCTCGTCTGCGGGGCGTGCGGTTGCCGATAGTCCGATGCGCTGGGGGTCTCCGTGTCGACTGAGTCGTGCGACGCGTTCGAGAGAGAGCGCGAGATGCACGCCGCGCTTGGTCGGCGCGAGGGCGTGGATCTCGTCGACGATGATCGTCTCGACCGCTCGAAGCGTTTCGCGCTGCTGGGAACCCAGGATCAGGTAGAGGGACTCCGGCGTCGTCACGAGAATCTCAGCCGGGTCGCGGGCCTGCTGCCTGCGCTCCTTCGCCGTGCTGTCGCCGGTGCGAATCGCGACCCGGGGCGCGCGGAAGTCGGCTGCGCCTTCGAGACGTTCCGCTCTGTCCGCGATCCCGGCCAGCGGCACGCGCAGGTTGCGTTCGATGTCGTAGACGAGAGCCTTGAGAGGCGAGACGTAGAGAACGCGAACGCCGCTCGCGTCATCGGGGGCGACGCCCTCGTCTCGTCCCGCCACCTTCGATGTATGAGAGATCGATATCGTCTCGCCAGCGTCCGCGACCGAACCGCGACCCAACCGATCGATCGATTCGAGGAAGGCGGCGAGGGTCTTGCCGCTACCGGTCGGCGCGATGAGGAGAGCGTGTCGACCGTCGGCGAGGAGAGGCCAGCCGCGCTCCTGAACGGGCGTGGGCGCATCGAAGCTGGCTTCGAGCCAGGCCCGCGTCGCCGCTGCGAAGCGATCCGGTAGCCGCATCATCGCGACGCGCCCGCGCGAGCTCGCAGAGAACGCGGCGCCCGGCTACTCCGGCGCGTGACAGACGGCTTCGACATTGTTCTCGTCGGGATCCAGCACGAACGCGCCGTAATAGTCGGGATGATAGATCGCGCGAATCCCGGGCTCGCCGTGATCGCGTCCGCCGGCTTCGATGGCTGCGCGGTGGAACGCATCGACGCCGGCGCGGTCCTCGGCCGCGAAGGCGATATGCCGCGGCGTCACGTTCTGCTGCGTCTCGATCACCCAGAACACCCGCTTTCCATCGGGTCCCCAGGCACAGCACCGACGCTCCGGGAAGTCCGTATCCCAATCCGCAACGAACTCGGCCTGGATGGAATGACCGAGCTTGCCGAGGGCCGCGTCGTAGAAGGCGCGCGCCGCCGGGTAGTCGGTCGTGTAACTGCTGACGTGGTCGATCATCATCATCCTCGAACCGGGCGGACGCGCATCCAGAGCCTCGAGAATGTAGCCCCCTCATCGAACGCCTCGAATGCGGCGTCCATTCGGTTCTCCGTCCATGCGGACTAGAACGAATCTGCCTCCGAGCGCAGAATCTGGAGCTCCACGCGCCGCCGCTCCTCGTCGCTCGATTCGAGGGCGGGATCCTCTTCGCCGTACCCCACCGCTTCGAGCCGCTCGGCCGCGACACCGTGCTCTTCCACGAGCACGGCCCAGACCGCGATCGCGCGACGCTCGGAGAGTGCCTGGTTGTAGTCGGCGTCTCCCGAGCGGTCCGTGAAGCCAGCGAGCCGGAATCGCGTGCGGGGGAAATGCCCGTTCAGCAGGCTCGCGACCGCTTCGATCTCGGGCGTGCTCGCTTGCCGGATCTGCGCCGAGTCCCATTCGAAATGCACCTCGAGGTCGACGTTCGGCCGAGCCACGCCCGCCACGAGCTGGTCTCGAAGGTCCTGCTGCATGCGATGGGCGACGAGGGCGACGCTCGGGTCGGCTGCGGGGACGACCGACGCTGCCGGATTCTCGGACAATCCCTGCTCCCCGATCGCTGTCGTCGGCGACGAGGCGGGCGGGGGAACTGTCCCGAGTACCTGCGCGAGGACGAACTCCGGGATCCGGACTTCTTGCGCGCGTGCAGATTGCGAGGCGATCGCGAACCAGATCGCGATCGTGACGAGGGCGATGATCCAGCCCCTGAATCCACAACCCTTCGGATGCATGGTGTGTGACTTCGTCATTGTGTCTCTCCATCGGGCTCCCGGGCGCGAGGACCTTCGTGTCAGAGGCGGGTGGGAGCGGCTGCTCCGCCTCGGGTCCTTCTTTTTCTGCTCTCTCATGAAGGAAGGCGCAAAAGCGGACGCGACCGGGCAATCCCGGACGAGAAAAGCGAAACTTTCCCGACGAGCGCCCGACTAGAGCGCGCAGACGCGCCGAGAAGACCAGAAGCCCCCGCCGGAAGCGGCCTCGGGGCGAGCACGGCGAGAGGGCGGGAGGAGAACCCAGTGGTCAGCGACGTCGAATCCGGGCCGAGTCTTGTCGAAGCCGAACCGGACCTGACCGAGGCGACCCGGCTGGCCTGGCAATGGCACGGCCAACAGACGCGCAAGGGCAGGACGACCTCCTATATGAGTCACCTCTTGCAGGTGCAGGGTCTCGTGATCGATGCCGGGGGCGACGCGCATCAGGCGATCGCCGCGCTGCTCCACGACGCCCTCGAAGACGCCCCCACGATCGAGGAGCGGGCCGAGCGCGAAGCGCTGATCGGCTCCCGCTTCCACCCCGCGGTGCTTCGCATCGTGCTCGACTGCACGGACACGACCGCGTCGGAATCGGCCGACCAGAAAGGGCCCTGGCGCGAACGCAAGGAGCGATACCTCGACCAGCTCGAACGCGCCCACGCCTCGAGCCTGTTGGTGGCGGCCTGCGACAAACGCCACAACCTCGGTGAGCTGGTCCGCGACCTGCGGCACGAGGGACGGGATACGCTCGCCCGCTTCAATGCCGGGGGCACGGAGCAGCTCTGGTACTTCGAATCGCTCTCCGGGATCTGCCGGCCAGCGATCCCGTCCGGCCTTGCGCGGGAGCTCGACGACCTCGTCGCGACGCTGCGCGCGCTCGTCGAATCCACGACAGTCGAGGCGACCTGACAATTCTTTCCCGCGCGGCCGATCCGCTATTCGACTAGCGCGGTCGAACAAAATCGTTGACTCGGACGGGAACGTCGCGTACTAGTGATCGGGTCATGCAGACACGAACCACGCCGACAGCGCTCGCAGACGACCGAATTCCGGCGTGCGGCCTTCCCGTGTCTGCCTCTTTAGATGCCCTTCTAACTGCCCCGCGGTCCGCTCGTACGCCCCTCCACGCGAAGACGTGGACGCATTCGCGTGCGGTCAAGGTCATGGCCTGGCCCTTCGTCGTATCGTTTGACGATGCGATCGTCGGAGTCGAGCCGATGATTGTGACAAGGGGTGGAAAGACGATGCCCTTCGACGACTAGCAGCCCGACTGCGACGACCCGAAGCCCTCTTCCGCCCCGATCGACCGGTGTAGACGAGGGCTTCGTCGCTTCTGGCTTCCGCTGATACAGCAAGGCGCAGACGGCGGCGTCCCTCGAACTGAATGACGTCCCGACCCAGGGGACACGCTTCGAGAGACGAGACATGCCGGAAACGACCCTTTGGAACAGACGCTTCATCTTCCTGTTACTCGCGCAAGCGGGCTTCGGCTTCGCGCATTCGTCCTTCCTGATGCTCCCAAAGTTCCTGGCGACGGAACTCGACGCGGGACCGGACGAAATCGGAATGGTCGTTGCCGTCTCGGCCGCCTCGGTCGTCCTCTTCCTGATTCCGGCGGGATCGATGGTCGACCAACATGGCCGGAAACACTTCCTGATCGCGGGGACGCTGTTGATGGCGGTTTCTTCGGCGGGCTATGTCGCCGTTCACGAGATCGGCGTCTACCTCTACATCCTGCGACTGCTCCAGTCGCTCGCCTTCGCCTACGCCTCGACTGCGGGAGCGGCGCTCTGCATCGACGCGGCGCCGCAGGATCGCCTCGGACAGGCGATCGGGCTCTTCGGTCTCACCTACGTCGTGATGGGTGCCTTCGCGCCTGCGACGGTCGAATCGATCGTGGCCGTCCACGGCTGGAACACGGCCTTCCTGATCGCCGCCGGCGCTGCCCTGGTCTGCGGCTTTCTCTGCGTCTTCATTCGCGAAGAGAAGATCGATCGCGACGCCGACACGTTCACGCCCATGCTAGAAATCGTTCGGAGCCCGGAAATGCTTCGCGCGGGACTCGTGATCGGCCTGCTCGGGATCGCCTTCGGCTGTGCGTTCAATTTCTACCAGCCCTATGCCCTGAGTCTCGGCATCGTCGAACTTCGTGATTTCTTCATAGGGACGTCCGTTTCGGCAGCGACCTGTCGCCTCTTCCTCGGTCCCTTCATCGATCGCATCGGCCTACGCCGCGTGAGCCTGATGAGCCTCTCCCTCTATACCGTCGTCATCTTCTCGATGACCTGGCTCGACGATTTCGGACTGCTACCGCTCGGGCTCGCGATGGGTGTCGCGCACGGACTCTTCTACCCGGCGTATACCGCGCTCGCCCTCACCGATTGCCCGACTCGTGAGCGCGGTCGACGCATGGCCACGATCCAGGGCGGGCTCAACATCGGCATCGCCACGAGCGGCGTGGTACTCGGCTGGATCGCCGCGCATTGGGGATATCCCGTGATCTTTCAGCTCTCGAGCGCAACGCTGGTCGTGGCGGGGCTCTTGATCGCGTTCGAACCGCGCGACGTCGAGGGCGACTCGTCGATCGGCCCGGCTCACTCGACGGTGGTCGCCGAGCCGACGCGCGTCAGATGATTCGTTCCTGAGCGGGTCTCGAGGGTCGCACCCGCATGAGTAAGACCGGAACGAATTTCAACGGGGCCCGTGAAGATGAACTCCGCACGTGCGCGTTCCCGCGTGAGGTCGAGAACGACGAAGCCATGTTCGACGAAGTCGACGTATTTGAGATGCGGAAGGCGCTCCTCGACGCCCATCAGGAGCGGGCTCTTGTCCACGTACGCCTCGGCCGACGGTGAGCTGACCGCAGGTGTGACGAACTCGACCGCGCGCGAACCCGCGCCGGTCCTGGGGTCGTACGCTTCGCCCGAGGCGATCGGCGCCGGGATGTCGAAGGCCCAGGACGTATGGACGTCGCCGGTCAGGAAGACCACGTTGTCGATGCCTTCGCGTCCGAGATGATCGAGTAGCTGGCGACGATTCTCGCGGTAACCATCCCAGCTATCAGGGTTGAAGGCCGACTCGCCGTCACTGAAAGGCGCGACGACGACCTGTTGTCCGATCACTCGCCAGACGCTGTCGTCGCGCTTCGACTCGGACAGGAAATCGAGGAGCCAACCCGTCTGGTCCGCGCCGAGCAGACTTCGGGACGCATCGCTCGCGACCGCATGATCTCCCCGCGCCGATTGTTCGTCGCGTCCATGCAGTCGCGTGTCGAGCATCGCGAGGTCCACGAGATCGGCGAAGCGAAAGGTTCGAAAGAGCCCCGTCGGGAGTTCGCGGATCGGCATCCATTCGTAGTAGGCCCGGATCGCGGCGAGTTCCCGCGTCGACCATTCCCCTTCGCTCGAGTCGTGATTGTGCGCGCCGTCGCGCCAGGAATTGTCCGCCGTCTCGTGATCGTCCCAGACCGTGATCCAGGGATGCCGCGCGTGGGCGTCCTGGAGATCGGCGTCTGACTTGTAGGTCGCGTGTCGACGGCGGTAGTCCTCGAGATCGATCGTCTCGTGTACGGGATCGGGGATGCGATCGATCGCCGTGCCGTCGCCGTACTCGGCGTTCGCGTATTCGTAGATGTAGTCGCCCAGATGCAGCACGACGTCGAGATCGTCGCGTTCGGCGATCGCGCGATAGGCGTTGAAGTATCCGTTCGGGTAGTTCGCGCACGAGGCGAAGGCGATTCGAACCTGATCGACCCGCCCGACCGGAAGCGTTCGTGTCCGGCCGATCGGCGAAAGGCCGGTCCGCGTCATGAACCCATAGAAGTAGTTCGTGCCGGGCTCGAGTCCCCCGGCATCGATCTTCAGAGTGAAGTCGCGCTCGGCCAGCGCCTCGGCCTGCCCTCCGCCGACCACGTCGAGCCCGAGCGGATCGCGCGAGATCCACCAATCGGTTGCGATCGGCCCGCTACCGCTGCCGTCCTGCGGCGACACACGCGTCCAGAGAATCACGCGATCGGCGAGCGGGTCTCCACTCGCCACGCCGTGCCGGAAGGGATTCATGCCGCGCGGCACGCTCGGCGCGCCCGGATGTTTCGCGCAACCGCTCAGCCCGATTCCCGCCAGCGCCGCTTGGGCCGCACCCGCCTTGAGGAATCCCCGTCGATCGATCGCCATCCGCGGGCCTCAGGCCTCCGGGCGAAGCTTGTAGCGAATCGGGAGTCGCTTCACGCCGCCGACGAGGCTCGACTGGAGGCGGTCGACGGGACCGGCGAGCTCGATCTCCTCGATCCGCGGCAGCAGATGTCGATAGGCGACCTGCATTTCGAGGCGCGCGAGATGCGCTCCCAGACAGAAATGTTCACCCACGCCGAATCCGAGATGTCGATTCGGAACGCGATCGATCCGGAACTCGAAGGGGTCGGGGAAGATCTCCTCGTCGCGATTCGCGGAGGGATAGAAGAGCGCGACCGCGTCGCCCTCGCGGATCACCTTGTCACGCAGGGGATAGTCCTGCGTCGCCGTTCGAGCGAAGTGGATGATCGGCGACGTCCATCGAACGATCTCCTCGACAGCCGAGTCGAGCATTCCCATGTCCTGCTGCAGTCGCCGCAGTTCGGAATCGTGCTCGATGAAGGCGAGCATGCCTCCGGTCGTGCCGTTCCGGGTCGTCTCGTTTCCCGCGATGACGATGATGAAGCACCAGGTCAGCACTTCGAGATCGGTCAGCGGGCGACTCTCATACTCCGCCTGGATGAAGGCCGTGACGAGATCGTCGCCCGGCTTCTTCCGGCGCTCCTCGATCAGCTTCGAGAAATAGCCGAAGAGTTCGAGCTGCGCGGCGTTGGCCGTCTCGCGCGGCGTCTGGCCCTCATCGCGGTAGTCGGGATCGCCGGCGCCGATCGTTCGATTCGTCCAGTCGAAGAGCATCTTCCAATCGCTCTCCGGCACACCGAGCAGCCACGCGATGACCGCGATCGGCAGCGGTGCCGAGATCTCTTCGACGAAGTCGCATTCCCCTTCATCGCCGCGCTCGTACAGCTTCTCGACGATCTCGCGTCCGATCTTCTCGATCGGCTCGTGGATCTTGCGCAGCATGCGCGGAGTGAAGCGGCGACTGATTTGCTGCCGGAAATCGCCGTGCATCGGCGGATCCATCTGGATCAGCGTCTTCGGAAAGTCGCTGATCTCCTCCTCCGTGTTCTGGATCACGATGCGCGGACCGGAGAGGAAAGCGTCCGGACGCTTTCCGATCTCGGTAATGTCAGCGTGCTTCGTGACCGCCCAGAAATCGATCGCGTTGCCGGGCTGCGTCTGCCAGGAGACGGGCTCCTCGGCGCGCAGGCGCGTCCAGGCATGATGGGGGTAGCCATGCGCGGAATAGCCCGTCGGATCGACGAGTCCAAAATCCGCAGGCGGGTCGAGGGGGTTTGCAGCCATCTCGGATCGACCTCACTGATATTCGGGCGTGGGAACCCATCGGATTCCATCCCGGCCATGGGCGCTTCGGCGGAACGGGGCGGCGACGCCGCCTC
>Ga0315338_1001607_pt1 | contig 27083 bp, 15 predicted proteins | sample ASW8metaG_FD_204518 | JGI IMG/M metagenome (GOLD analysis project Ga0315338, IMG submission 204518) | Ammonia-oxidizing marine archaeal communities from Monterey Bay, California, United States - ASW #8 | ecosystem: Environmental > Aquatic > Marine > Coastal | place: USA: California | collected... | reverse complement strand
ATCGAAGTCGTTTCATGCGCTCCACGGATCGGTCAACGCCACCTTGAACTACTCGGAGTGGGACGATCGGATCAACTTCCCGTTTGGTGCAGCCGTGGAAATCGGAGGCGGGCTGCTCGCTCGCTATATGTATGACGGGAATCGGTCTCACCTACTGATGGATTACTATTTTGGGCCGGTGGGTGTAAGCGCGATGTATGTTTGGCTGGAGCAGTTTGGAGTGGCGTTCCACGGCGGATTTTGAATTGTCCGCGTCAGTTCACGAATCACTTGGCCTAACGACGCGTCTTCTGCCCGGGAAACTTTGGGCTGCGATCAGGTGAGTTCACGGCCGAGTCTGTGGAGAGCGGCGCTCAGATCGAGAGTAGCGCCTTCTGCCCAAAGCTCTTCGAATCGATTGTCCGGTACGGCCGGGCGAACCGCCCGGAGGGTCTCGGACAGACGTGTCGCCTCGAACGAAGTCTGTTGTATCCCTCTCTCCTTACGATATGTCTCCATCCAGGAGAGTCTCCAGATCGCCATCTCCGGCTCATCGACGAGGTACGCGACGTAGCCCGCCTCTCGAACAGCGAGCTGAGCGATGTGCTCACGATCGAGGAACAGTTCTTCGTCAAGAAGACCGACCGCATCCCGTAGTCCATCGAGCGCGGCAACCCAGTCCCGTTCCAGCGCTGAGAGACGAGCAAGCACAACCAACCCGTAACACTCGAGGAACTTCCCACCCAAATCCCGCGCCATCCCGACGGCTTCTTCGAGAATGGCCCGAGCCTCCTCCCATTCGTCGAGCTTGACAAACATCTCCCCCGACCGAACTAGAGTCAGCGCTATGCGGTGTTGATCCCCGCTCAGGCGGGCGAGTTCGATAGCCTTCCCGTACAATGCGCTCGGACTATCGTAGTCGTTCCTGAATTCCGCGATTCGCGCACGATTGAGGAAGTTGTAGGACTGCGCCGCGACGTTGCCGGACTGCTCCAGATAGACGATCGCTCTTTCTGCGCAGGCCTCAGCTTCGGCAAAGTCGCCTTGATCGAGTAGGTTGACACTAAGGTTCAACAGGGCCTTCCCGGCCCCGTCCGGATCGTTCGCCCGCCGCGCTGATTCGTACTGCGCTTCGAGCATCGGCCGCGCCCTCGCGAGATCGCCTCCGTCAGAAGCCATCAACGCGACAGCCGTTTCGCCTAAGGTGATCCCGATTTCGTCCCCGATGCGACGAGCCATGGCCAACGCTCTCTCAAAATACGAGAGAGAGCGCTGGGGATGACCAAACTCGCGCGCCACGACAGCCGCTCCATGATAGACCGCTCTCCACGCTTCAGAATCGATCGGATTCGGCGTCGAGAGCAACGCTTCGTAGAAATCTTGCGCATCGTCAAGAGGTCCCCGCGTCATCCAGAGGTGAAGGAGACTCGCGGACATTTTTGCGGCAGTCTCCACTTCACCTTCGTGACCAAGCATGCCCAGGAAACTCGCTCGTATGTTTCCGTACTCTCGAGCTAGTCGCGCGATACCTTCGCGCCGGTCCGGCCCCTTCAGAAGCGGACGTGCGGTCGCAACGTAACCAGCAAAATAGTCTCGATACCTTTCACCCCAGGCCTCGCTCTCTCCTGCTCCTTCCAGTCGGTCGCTGGCGAACTGGCGAATCGTCTCGAGAAAACGAAAGCGTGGAGTCTTCGGCTCGTCGGACTCAAAGAGATGGGCAGCGGCCTCCAGAGGTTTCACCTCCTCGAGAAGCGACTTCCGCGAGAGTTCATGCAGGCACTTTTGCAGGGCCAATCGCTCGTCCGCGCCCAGCTCCCCTTCTGCACATGCCTGAAGAGCAGCTTCCTCATTCCAATCGGTCTCAAAGGCCGCCAACCGCCGAAACATCTTCCGTTCGTCGGATGAGAGCAGATTGTGGCTCCATTCGATCACCGCATCCAGGGTGCGGTGCCGCGCCACGCGTGACCCGGGGGCTTGTGCAACTCTGTGCAAGTAGGCTGTCGTACCGCTCTCGAGTTCATCCAGCGTGAGCGCACCGAGCCGCGCCGCCGTCAGTTCGATGGCCAACGGAATCCCATCGAGACGCCTGCATAGACTTGCGACCTGCTTGAAGTTCTGCTCTGCGACCGTAAACCCGTCCAGCACAGCGCAGGCTCGGTTCTGGAACAACCGAATCGCGTCGCTGGCCTTTCCCTGATCGAACTCGGCGTCGGAGGCGGGCAGGTCCAGGGATGGGACCCGGAAGATCGCCTCGCCAGGGATGCCTAGTTCCTGCCGACTTGTAGTGAGTACACGAGTGCCGGGCAACACTTCGAGCAACCCCTGAATCTGCCGGGCGAGTTGAGGAAGCAGGTGTTCGCAGTTGTCGATCACGAGGAGGGCAAACTGGCCCTTCAGATGTTTGTGAAACCGCTCCTCGGCCGACAGCCCCAGATTCGGTTTTGCTTCGAGAATGGAACAGGCCAGGGCCTCGAACTGATCTGAGTTCGTAACGTGAGAAAGATCGAGGAACCACGTACCGTCCCCCACTTCCGCCGTCGTCCGGCCCGCCACATCAACGGCGAGCCGCGTCTTTCCAGACCCGCCGGGGCCAATCAACGTCACGAGCCTGTGCCCACCCACCAGTTTCCCGACCTGAGATCGTTCACGAGCCCGACCAACAAAGTCCGTAAAGAAGCTCGGGAGATTTCCCGGACGCTCGAGGGAGTTCCGCAACGACTCTGCCCAGACGGTGGCACTTTCGGGACGCTCCCCAGGATTGTTCCGAAGAGCCTGCTCGATATCTCGCCGGAGCCGGGTCGGGAGGTCTGGGCGAAGCAGGGCCAGATCGGGATAGTCCCGGCGACGATGGCAGGACCGAATTTCGTCGATCGTGTTTCCGTTCACGCGCGAACGTCCCGTCGCCAATTCGAAGAGAAGCGCCCCGAGCGCGTAGACATCCGTCCCCGGACTCGGACCTTTTCCTTCGAATTGTTCTGGAGCGAGCGCGAGTGGAGTTCCATGGAGCAGGCCGAGGCGCTCCGACTCCGGGGACCAACGCGACGCCGCGCCAAAGTCGATGAGGATCGCTCCACGTCCTCGATCCCACAAGACGTTGGCAGGTTTCAAGTCACCGTGAATGAGTCCGACCGAGTGGAGAGCGTCGAGCGCTCCGCTCAGTTGGCATCCAATCTCGACCAGATCGCCCGGAGTAAAGCGCGTCTCCGACCTGACCTGCGAGGCAAGGGTATCGCCGTCGATTAGCTCTGTCCACAGACCGACCCGGCCACCGTGGATATCGGCACCATAGATAGTGACGACGTGAGGATGCCGCACCTCCGCCAGTCGCTTCGCTTCGGTGAGGAAGGATCGGGAGCCAGCGAACTCGGGCGATTCAGAAGGCCGTTGTAGTTTGAGGGCAACATCACGATCGAGGCGTGGATCCCGGGCACGAAACACCTCGCCGAAACTGCCTGCGCCGAGATGCTCGAGAACCTCGAGCCCTCCCCAGGTGAATCGGGTGAACTCGGGTTCGCGAGGCCCGTCTCGTAAGGTCTCTCTCGGGCGGAAGGAACGTGCCACCTGCTCGATCAAAGAGAGTGCACCCGCCAGGTCCCCGACCTCCTGGGCTTCCTCGCTCCAGTCGATCGGAGAATCATCAGCGATGCGTTGAGCGAGAGTATAAAGATTCCTGGAATCGTTCCTGCTCACAATCCCTCTCTCTCTGGCGAATCCCGCGACATCTGAACTCTGCCATTGTGAACGAGAGAGTTGTGAGAACCGCACAGTAATCTCGGGAAACACGCGCCTTAGCTCGACATGGCGCCCCGCGACAAATCTCTCCGCTCCCACAAAAAGCCTGTCGCATCCCGGCGAAAAACGCGCGGTAAAGACAACGGGACATGACGCCGACCTGCGCCGTTCCCCAGCAAGAGACACCGCGCACCCGCAAGAGGAGTCCCGGAATGCAATTAGCCACTGGCGCACTCGTATCACTGATCTGGTTGACCACGGCGGTGGGACCCACCCTCGCCGCGACCCTGGAACCAGTCACCCTCGAACCAACGGATCGCTCCACCGCGGGTCGAGGCGGTCTAACCTGCGAAGGTACCGTCGTTTACCAGCAACAACCGGACTATCAGGTGGGACTTCTCAGTCAGGAGGATCCCTGCCAGGGCAACTTCATCCGCACGGCCGACAATTTCATCGGGGATGGTTTTCCCATTTCAGGCTTTCGCTGGTGGGGCGTCTATCAGCATCAACCCGGGCAACCACCAGAAACCCCCGACGGCTTCTTCGTCGAGATCTTCGAGTCCACTCCAGAGCAGACACCGGGTGCTCTGCTCGATGCCGCCTTCCTCGACGACTTCGAGGAAATTCGGGACCCGGAGAACAACGGACTCACCTCGGCGAGTTACTGCATCTATCTCCAGCAGTTTTTCGAAACCAACCTCGACGAGTCGTACTATGTCTCCATCACTCCCCAACTCTGCACACCGGATCAGTGGGGATGGATCACGTCGAATGAAGGGGATGGAAATCCGGCCTACGTCCTCGCTCCCGAACTGGGCTACGTCGATTGGACACCCACAACCGAGGTCTACGGTGAACCTCTCAACTGCAGTATGCATTGCACGCAGCCGCTTGCTGCGGTCGACATCACCTTCACACCCGAGCTCTGGATGCCGGAGTTCCTTAATACGGTGACGTACAACTCAAAGATCTATTGGCTCGACCCTCGCTCGGGCGAGTGTGTGTTCCCGGGTCCGCCGAAGATCATCCAGTTCCGACTTTTCGACCCTTCGAAGGAGAAAGGGATCTGCCTCAACAAAGGCCTCTACCCCCACACTGATCTCCATCTCAACACTCCGGAGAATTTCGCCGCCTTCAATCCGGTCGGCCATCCGAACGTGGCGATCTGCGACGCCGTCGACGGCGAACACGACCATTGGGAGCTGATGGAGACCAAGTCCTGCGTGGTCGAAGCCACCCTCACGGTGAAGAGCGAGGACTATGGTTCCTGGGGATGGCTCGAGGTGACCGCTGATGGCTGCAATGCTGTGCCTGTCGAGAATCTGCTCCCACGAGAGGTGGGAGCGCCGACATCATGCACGGTCGGTCCGAGCACGGTACTCATTCCGGTCGATCTGGACGGCAACCATATCGCGGACATCTTCTCCGGCAACGAGTCTCTTGGTAACAACGACCCGATGTTCGACGAAGAGACCCTGCCAAATCCGGAATCCACGCGCACTGGGGATGGCCTGACCCGCTACGAAGAGTATCGAGGCGTTCTTACCCGCGGTACCGGGGAGCCTCACGATCGACTTTCTCCTCGCCTGAAAGAGATCGGCGTCTATCGGCAGAACACGGCTTGGCAGGCCGAGGACATCCACAAGTCCGCGGTTGTGATCGATCTGACGGCGGATCAGATGAACGGCGCTCTCCACGACACCAGCCCCGGGACGGTCAACACGGCGAAGAAGCCGCGCATCGTCAATTTCAATCGAACCTCACACACGATGCGGGACCAGCACGGACTCTGGCTCGCAGTTGGAGGATCGGGCACACAACCCGGTCATTGGGGACAAGCAAACGATGAGAACGGATTCCTCGGACGCGGCGTGAGCCAGCCGCCCGGAAAACACGGCCGCATCGATACCTACTCCTCGAGAGTAACCTCGGATGCTGCGCTCCGAACGGGACGCGGTAAGCGGATCCTGGAAGGTAAGTGGGTCACTCTGGGAGCCTGGACCTCGAATGGCGTGGCCCGCGGCGACGAATTCATCAAAGACACAATCGGTCACGAGCTCGGGCATGGCCATGGGATCGTTCACCACCAGGATGTCGCGACCTGGATGCCGAACCGGCCGCCGTCCACCGCCACCATCTTTTACGATGTGACAAGCCAGCCGGTCAGTCCCGGCCGGCGGACGTCCTTGAGGGAGGCCGGGCTCACAACCTGCGTCATGCAGTACAACTTCGATACGATTCGCGCCTCTCTGCAACTGGTCCCCAATCCATTTGCGCGCAATCTCTTTATTTCTTCGGACCCAAACTGGACGAACCCGACAAAGCGCCATGTCGGATACGGGGCAACCTGTACATCGAGATCCGGACAAGCCTGCAACAAAATCACGAAAATCCGAGACAACTAGTCAGGAGAGACTCAGCCATGATGACTTCCATTCTGAAACATCGCATTGGAACAATGGGCATCTGCACACTCAGTGTCTTCTTCGGAGCGCTGCTCGGATCGGCGACTGCAGAGGCCCAGGAAACACGACTGACCTTGTTCGCGCGTGCGGACTATGGCGACCACACATTCTTTGTCGGGTCTCCGATCGAGCTCGAGATTTCGATCGTGAATCGAACGATCGAGGACCGGGACGCGACCGCGCTTGCCGCCTGGCGGGATCAGGTAGAGCGACTGGGAGCATCGGGAGTCGCGGACGCGGCCCTCCCGATGCGTCCCGCAGCACAGCAGGTAACACCGGACATGGAAGTCGACCTCGGCGAAACATCGCTCGAATGGTTCGATGATGTCCGAATCGAATTGCGGCCCGCGGAGGGCAGTGGCGCGCAGGTAGAACTGACCGGCCGCAGCTACCTATCTCCAATCGTTCGGGAGCAAAGCGGATCCTTCCGCCTGGGACGCGATCCACAGTTCACGCTTCTCGACCTTCCTGAGGACATCACCCGGGGATGTGCGCCTGGACCCTATGTATTTCACGTGAACTCTCATCGCTGGGGAAGCGCAGAGCTGCTAATCGAGATCCGCCCGGCCTCCGGACCGAGCGAACTGGCCATCCGGGCCCGCAACCGCGCAGTGCGAGCTTTACGATTCGACGATGCCCTCGCCGCAATCGAACACGGCGAGCGGGCCGCGGAATACGAACCAGATCACCTTCAGAACCTGTATCTGCTCGGCGTCGCTCACGAGCGGGCCGGCCACACCGACGATGCCATCGCGGCTCTCTCTCAGTTTCGGCAGAGAGTCGTCGAGGGCGGACGTCGTGCCTGCTTCCAAACTCGCATCGCCGAGGAAACACTTTCGCGGGCAACGGCCGCCAAGATGAAGACAGATGCACGTTCCGCCCTGCGGCCCAACAACAACCTGAACACCGATGAGGGAGCGTCCCGATGAAAACGCAAATCTTCTCTGTCTGCGGCCTCGTTCTTTGTTACGCCATGAGCCTCCTGACGTCCCCATCCCATGCCGCGGAAGACTGGCTCCGCAGCTACAACGGTGCGGAGAGTCTGCTCGACTATCCGGTCGGCATCAGCACAAGCGCAGATGGCGCCAGCTACGTCTATGGAACGAGTGCCAGCATCGCGACGGACTACGATGGGCTCCTCCTACGCTACGAATGGAATGGAGACATCGGCTGGGCCAATCTCTACGAAGGCGGAACGAATCAACCAGACACCTGGGCAGCCGGCGCAACTGGCGCTACAAACGACGTGACGCTGACCGGCGTGACCTTTGGAGACTCTACGGACATGGTCACGGCCCGATTCGACGAGACGGGAGCCGTTCTTTGGCAAACCGCCTTTGACCGACCGGACGCCCAAAGCTGGGAGGAAGGAACCCATCTGGCCATCCGTGACGACGGAACTACCGTCGCGGTGGGGCACTACGGAGACACCTCCACCTATCACGGTGTCCTCGTCGTCAGTCTCGCCTCCGACGGGTCGATCGAGTGGAGCAGGACCTTTGGCGCGGATCCGATCGACGCCCACCTTGTAGCTGACGCCGTTCTCGACGCTGCGGGGAATGTCTACGTTCTCGGTGCAGCCGGCGATCTTGCCGACATGACCCTGGCGGGCTTCGATATCTTCCTTCAGAAAGTAGAGCGCAACGGCGACCTCGGCTGGAGGGTCGATCGGGATACGGGTGCGGTCGATATGGCATCCGCCATCGCCATCGCCGCGGACGGAGATCTTATCGTGGCCGGGCAGTCCGGTGCGACGGTACCTGCCGCGAACCTGATCCGCTTCGACTCCACGGGGTCGGAAGAGTGGAGCAACCAGGTCGGCGCAGCAGAAACGAAATTCGTCGCCATCGACGCGGAAGTCACGGCAGGCGGCAAAGCCGCGCTTCTCCTCCAGCGAACGGATTCGGGCGGCAATGTCGATATCCTCACTCAGATGTACGACGCAGGCGGCGCTCTTCTCTGGGAGCGGACCTATGCCAGCCCCGATAACGGCTTCGATCGAGCGACAGGCCTGACCCTCGATAGCGCCGGTTCGGTCTACATAACCGGGACGATAGGCACCTCGGATCTAAACGGGAGTGGAGTTCTCACCGTCAAGTACGACGAAACCGGCGCGGAAGAGTGGATGGAGGTCTTCGAATCTGTGGATCTCTCTGCGGTCGAATCCGTCGCAATCGAGCGAGACGCGCTGGGCAGCATTCTCGTCGCCGCTGGAGTCTATCCCGATTCGACCGAAGACTTCAACGTTCAGCTCCTCAGTTACGGAGCCGCGACCTCGAGTGCAGACGACGCGCCGGCCGGCGTCGCCCTTCCCGCCAGGGTCGAGCTGTCCGCCAGCTTCCCCAATCCGGCGCGGAACCAGGCCTCGATCAACTTTGCACTGCCGACAGACGGACCGATCCGAATCGAACTTCTGAATGTCGATGGCCGTCGAATCGCCACCATCCTCGACGACGTGTTCGAGGCCGGTCGCCACAACCTCGACCTGCCGGTTACGGATCTTGCCAGCGGTGTCTACTTCTATCGCATGACGACCGAAAGGGAACGGCGGACGCGTAAACTGACCGTGACGCGATGACCGACAAGGGGACTCCAGAGCGGAGTCCCCGGACCGCCGTGACTCACTCCTCCAACACCGCAATCGCCGCATACTCCGCCGACGTTGTCCAATCCTCGTCCAGACTCCGGATCAGTAGCCTGCGTAGAGCATCGTGTGCTCGGACAGCAGCCAAAATGTCCGGGCGACGACGGATCCTCTGGATGTAGAGGAGCGCGACATCGTCCACGTCGGAATTGTGCACTTCGTCAAGGCGCACGAAAATATTGTAGATACGGGGCATGTTTTGGGCCATGGCAACCAAGGCGTTCGCCAATCCAGATTCATCCAGCGAGATGGTCATGCGCAGGGCACCCCAGCGGAATTGGTTGACGACAAACGTCGGATCGTCTCGTCGGTAGTTTTCGAAACCATGGCTGGCAACTCCACCGAGTCCACCGATAGTCGAGGTCCTCAGCGTGAGGGAGTTGCCAAACCCGGCGACAAGGGGGACCAGGTCCAACGTGTAGGCATAGCTGTGATGGGTGAACCCGGCCGGCCAAAAGACCGACGGAGACGCATAGGAGTTCACGGTCAGGTAACCGAGGGCCGCAGGACTCAACAAGGACAGTGCCGTCAGCGCGTTCGAGGTGATCAGATTACCCTGACTGTGCGCGAAAATCGTGAGGGGTCGGTTGGGTCGTGATCGAATGTACCGAAACAGCGTGAGCGCTGGCGGATTTCGGGCCAACCAACCTTCGACGTATTGGACGGAGCGTCCCGTGCTCCCGAAGTTCGCTTGAAACCACGAGTTGAGATTCACGGCCAGGCGATCGGCCCCGTGCGAATCCCATTGAAACTTGTCTGCGAGACACTGCGCGAGATCTTCGACTACCGCGCGGGCCGTCGCCCAGGCTCGCGGATTGCTGACCCGGCTGAGATTGTAGATCCCGGCGACACGGCACATCTGTAACAACGACAGGGCGAGAGCCGACTCGACGTGATCGCTCGGGGAGTTGAGCATCCCGTTGACGAAAACCACTGTGCGTGAAGACGAGTACCATCGCGTCGAACTAGCCTGCGGATTGACGTAGTAGTTGAGTTCCCCATCTCGGGTCGGTGGCGGCACGGTCATGGCGCAGATCCTTTCGTGGCCGGAGTGGGCATCTTCGGACAGTCCGGATCGTACGGGAGCCGTTTCCAGGAAGCAAAGTACTCGGTTCAGTCAACCCGGAGTCTGAGTCCTACTCCCCTTGTCAATCGACTCCTACTTGCGATCGTGATACCGCATCGCGCAGGCGACATTTCCCTCGGTGTCGACGAAACGAATCAACCAACCTACCGTCGGAATCTCGAATTTCGGCATCGTCACTCTGCCACCGTGTTTGTCGATGCTGACACCGATCGCGTCGACGTCCTCAACCCCTACGGTGCATTCGTATCCGATTCCGGCAGTTCCGGGTTCCTTAACCTCCATTCTTTTGGCAAGTGCGCCCCCTATTCCCTCGTCTCCGGTACGAATCAGATAGAAATCCGGCGGGCCCCACGGGGTGAAGCTCCAGCCAAAGACGGACTCGTAGAAAGTGCGGGCTCGCTCGACATCGTCGGCGTAGATATTGAAATGCAAAACCGGATTCATGGCTTCTCCTTCGCGTGCAGGGATCTCACGTTCTCCAGACAGATCGAAGATAGATCACCGAGATCCGGCGTACTTGCGCTATTCTGACTAACTATGCCTGTAATCCGACAAGTCCGAAGCCTCTCACTAAACTATCCAGAGGGTGGTTCGATTGCCAGGCACCGCCACAATTGGGACCAGCTCGTCTACGCAGAGAACGGAGCTCTCGAACTCGAGGCGGACGATGGAACATGGATCAATCCTCCCAAACGAGCCCTCTGGATCCCGGCGGGAACCTCGCACTCGCTGCAGATCCGGGCCGGCGCAGGACTCCGCACGCTCTATTTCCCGGCAACGTCTATCGAAGCTCTTCCTCGCAACTGTTCCGTCTTCCAGGTAACGCAACTCGTGCATGAGCTGGTCACCCACTGCATCGAGATCGGAATCCTCTCCGCTGAGTTTTCAGTGCAGAGGAATCTGATCGCTTTTCTCGTCGACCAGATCGGGACCCTGGAGAGGGCTCCATTTCACCTTCCTCATCCGACAGATCAACGTGCAATAACAGTCGCGCGACTCCTGCACCAATCGATGGAAAGCGAACCGCGAACGCCGCTCGATGAGCTTTGCCGACGGGCCGGAGCGAGTCGCCGAACGATTGAGCGCCTCTTTCGGGCAGAAGTCGGGATGACTCTGGGCGAATGGCGCATCCTGCTCCGAATGGTCACCGCGGCGGCTCACCTCGCCGATGGACTCTCCGTCACGCAGGTTGGCCTCGATGTCGGCTACGAGAGCACGAGCGCGTTTATCGCGACGTTTGTACGGACCTTTGGGCAAACGCCAAAACGATTTGCCGCCTCCTCCCGCGGATTCCCATAGAAGGAAGCTGTCCAGGAGCCCGATGGCAATTCGATCGCTTTCCGCACCGCCGCGATTCGCTTAGCATCGCAGGGCAGAGTCACGGCAAAGAAACCCGAAGAAAATGGAGAGGTGCAAATGTCGATTCAGGCTTTCAACTCGAAGGGTCGGACCCGAAGCCTCCTTGGTCTCATCTGTTTTGGATTTCTCTTCTTGATCGGCTGCTCCAGTTCGGAACAGGCCCAGAAGGGCGCGTCGAAAACGGCCGCGATCGAGGCGTTTACGGTCAAGATGGGAGACGCTTCCACGGACCTGAAGGCCACGTCCAGCCACAACTTCAGCCTCGATGCCATCAAGAGTGGGCAGACGGAGTTCTCTATCGATGGTGACAGCGGCAAAGCGTTCGTCGTTCAGCTCTCGAGTCAGGACGTCGCGTCGCTCCTCGCGGGATCAACCGTAATGACCCAGGCGGCAGACTCCAAGGGGAGCGCAACGAAAGCGGTCAGCCTGTGGGTCCAAATGACGGAGGATGAAGCAGAGGAGGACTCCGGCTGGTGAGCCGATGGCTCGTTTCGTGTCGAGGAAGAAGCGCTCTGGGCCTGGCGGCGCTCTTCCTCGTCGGAATCGGATCGGGCTTCGGTGTAACAGACCCTTCTCGTCCTACTGAGCTCCTCAAATCTCTCGAGGTCTACGAGCGCCAACTCCTCGATCGCCCCGGCTCCTCTGTCCAAGCCCGCTTCGGTCTCGATCCATTTCGAATCCAACGGTTGGCGGACGGACAACACCTCGTTCTGATGAGAAACGGATCCGAGTTGCGGCTCCTCGACTCCGACTACGAGACGGTGGATCGGATTCCGACTCCCGAGGGACCAAGCGGGTGGTCGCAGACGGGACCCTTCACTTTCGTTTGCGGAGAAACATCGGGCGAGATCCGACTCTACGAAACCACGAATTCATCACTTCGCGAGGTCGCCCGAGTTCGATTTCCCAACATTGATTCACTTCGGGAGATCGAGTACGTCCCGGAGCTGAGGACTCTTTACGGTCTTGATGGCCTCGACCAGCAGCTGGTTGCGTTTCCGATCCCGACCGGAATCGCAGAGGCGACCAGCCGATCCCTGGCCACGATCGTTCCGATTTTCTACCCGGTCTGCCGCGGACCCCTCGACGTTCGGTATTCGAACGGTGTCCTTTTCGTTATCGGATACCTCGACCATGAGTTCTGGGCAATTCCCTCGCGACAGGGCCGCCTCGACTTTGCCAACAAGACCGTCGTCGAACACGACGGGCCGATCTGGTCCATGGACATTCGTCCGATCGAGAGGGGGCATTGCGTCGTTCTTGGGGGAGTCGAAAACCACCCGCTCGATCGGACGGGCGGCGAATTCGGCTGGGTCGACTCGTTTGCCTACTACTACGAATTGTCCGGCGTCGCAAAGTCCAACGAATCGCCCTTCGCTGAGATTGGGCCCACGTCAGTTGACCCTTCAGGCCTTTCCACCGGTTCGACAGAATTCGCCATCCGCCAGGTCGGATCGGTAAATCTCTCTACCCTTGGTATCGTCACGCCGAAGCGGATCCGATTCGAATCAGGCTCGGGTGACATCCCACAGGTTTGGATCCTCGGGCACGGCTCCGAATTTGGAGGACGGTTCGCACTATCGGCAAGCGGATTCCATTTGCTCGAACGAGTGCTCATTCCGCCGGGCGTCGCGGACTTCGTCTCCGGCCCACCATTTCTCGCCGTGAGCACAATTCTCGACAACCTCTGCGAAGTCGCCCGGAAGAAGGAGGAGTGGACTGAATCTGATCCCCGAACCGGATCGCCAGCCGGATCCACGGCCGAACCCCCGACCGGTTCCCTGGCCAAATCCCGGAACGAAGCCATGACCGTATCTCGCGCCGTTCAACCGATCGCTCGAACAGACTTCGGTGTTCCGATCCGCGATTCCGAACTTGTCCTCGGTGAAGCACTCGCCTGGACAACTCTCCTCACTCCCAACAACCAGACGTCCGGCGCACTGTCCCGTTTCACTTGTGAAACGTGTCACTTCGAAGGAGGAGTCGACGGCCGCATCCACTTCACCGGACGAGATCAGATCTTCGCTGCGACCAAGCCCATTCGCGGTCTCGCCGACAACGTCCCGGTCTTCTCCCGGGCCGGGGACCGGACGCTTTCGACCATGATTCTGGCGGAGTTTCTCGTCGCCAATCAGTCGAGGAATCAATGGTTCGAGATTGAAACAAGCGGAAGCCCTTGGATGGTGAATCTAGGCCTTCCTGACAAGGTCCGGCCCGACGCGCAACGTCTCGCTCTTCTGAGGTTTTTCGCCGAACTGGAACACCACCCAAAGTCGAATCGAGAGAAGATCCGGGACTCGGACATTCAACCGGGTTTGGAGCTGTTTCGAGACCGGTGCGCGGGCTGCCACTTGCCCATTCGATCTACTCGTCAGCCCGAAGCACTTGTCCCGTTCGAGACTTGGGCATCGATTCTCCTCGATCCTCGGGATGATCTGATCTGGGGATCCGACCGCCGTATGCGAACCGGTATCGTCCCCTATGTTTCCCCAGCCGGGGCGCGCGTACCGAGTCTGAGACGAGTATCGCGGAAGTATCCGTACTTCACGAACGGCTCGTCCGACCATTTGCAAGGCGTTCTGGAGCGGTTTCGTTTTCAGGGATTTCGGTCCTGGCATGACAGCCCGAGCGGCGAGGAATCACCGACCAACCACTCCCATCTTTCGCGTGAAGAAATCCGAGCGCTTCTCGATGTGCTAAAACTAATGTAGCCCGCTGTAGTCCGCAAAGCAGCGGGGCGACGCCTTGTTGAATCTGCTCCGAGGCCGGCACATTCCCGCTCCGTCTTCCCCAGTGATTTGCTACCTGAGTTCGATTTGTGGTTTCCTATCGCAGCGAACGACACGGCCGGCCAGTCGGGAATCGAAGCAGGAGGATCCGGACGATGAAGTTGTCGAGACACATCACACTGAGCACATTACGGGCTGGAGTCGGCACTCTCATCGTAGGCCTTACTCTTCCTGCTCTGGCTCTCGATAGTTCGACGACTCCCTCGTACGTCCTCTCGGCTATCGATCGCGCCGGAGCCAACCGTCAGGAGATCTCGAGAGCTTGGGCCGAGGTTCCAGCAGATCAGAAATCCGGGATGGCCTATCTCCTGGAGCACATGCCGGAACACGATCTCCGATCGCTGGACGCTGACTTCCTTCTCGAAAATGTGGGCTCGGCCTACAGAGCCTGGCAGAACGCTCCGTGGAGTTCGAACGTCTCAGAAGAGCTGTTTCTCAACGAGATCCTCCCCTATTGCCTGGTAACCGAAGATCGGACAGCCTGGCGCGAACTACTTCGCAAACAGTGTCTCGAAATGGTGGACGGGGCAGAGACTCCCACCGATGCGGTCATCCGCCTGAACCAGGAACTCTTCCCGGAGTTCGGAGTGGTCTATTCCACCGAGCGTTCACGAACCGATCAGAACGTCCTGCAGGTACTGGAAGAACAGAAGGCCACCTGTACCGGGCTTTCGGTCCTGTTGACCAGCGCCTGTCGTTCGGTCGGAATTCCTGCGCGACTGGCCGGCACTCCTCTCTGGGCCGACAGCAGCGGAAACCATTCTTGGGTCGAAATCTGGGATGACGGATGGCGCTTTACCGGGGCAGCAGAGCCGAAGGACCAGTTGAACGACGCGTGGTTCACGAATCGAGCATCTCGCGCTCGGAAAGAGATCCCCGTTCACGCCGTCTATGCGACCAGTTACGCCCGCACCGGCACGACGTTCCCTATCGCGTGGGACGAATCGGTTGAGTACGTCGCCGCCATCAACGTCACTGACCGATACACTCGCGCCGACGAGATTCAGTTCGACCGCACGCCCCTCAGAATCGTCGCGTTCGATGCTGACCTGCGGAGAGTTCCTACACGGGTAGAAGTGCACGACAATTCAGGTCGCCTGGTCTTCACGGGGACCACGCGAACCGACCGATCCGATCTCAACGATCACCTCACTGCGACTCTCGATCCTGATCGGGAGTACCGCGTCGTTTACCGAACACACGCCCAATCCAGGTCGCTACCCTTTCGGACCGCACAGGGAGGCGAGCCGATGACGCTTCGTCTCAAGGTTCGAGCCCAACACGAGTGGGGACGGCCAGACGAAGACCGGGCGCGTCCGTAAGTAAAACGGCCACGCTCGCCCTGTGCCATTGTTGAATCCGTAGTCGCAACGGCCAAACTGGGAATTCTCGGATCTACTCGGGTTGGGCTGATCGGCGGCCGCCCGTGGCTGCCCAGGCTCCGTAGACAGACAACGCCGTCATGAACACGAGCGCTAAAACGGCGCCCTCGGCGTGCCATGCAGAAAGATCGGGCGACCGGGCGTCCACGGCAATCGATGTGGTGAGCCAGCTGACGAAGAGCGCCACCACCCCCCACCGTAACAGGACCACCATCGAGATGATGGCTCCCAGTACACTGTAGTACCACTCCCCCCCGGACGTGGAGACGTTCAGAAGAGCCCAAACCACCAAGGCCAAACCCAAAGCGACCCGTTGTCGTTTGACCATCAGCTGGATCCCCACCAACGCGACCACGAAAATGAGCACGAGAATGAGTAACAGAGCGTGATCGAGAATCACCGACAGAGCTTCCCGTTGCCCGTGAAGTAACATGAAGTTGATGTTGAACGGGACGGGCGGTTTCCCGGTCACCCAGATTTCGATCCACCAACGAGCAGGGTGCTCCAGAAAGAACCGAAATCCGCCGGCGAGGATCCCCACGAGGACCGACTTCCCAATGAGCGGGTCGAGCCATTGCACTCGCGGGCGGCTGAGCAGCCGGCTCGAGGAAACAAAAATCGTGGGCCAGATCCGACGACCGAGCGGCTCCGCCGCGACATAGAGAACCCAGGCAATCGCCGCGATGAACGTTCCTCCGACAATGAGGGGCCAGATTTCGTCCAACGCCGATCGCTGCATAACGACGTGGGCGCCAAGCCCGTTGGAGAGCCCGAACAGGAGAAGCGCCGTTCCGGCAAACCTGGCCGCACCTCTCCGGTCGGCGCGGCCCTGTTGATCGTTCTTGCGCGACAGGTACCAAGCCCCCAGGACGACCATGAGAACCAGAGCCGATGGAAGCGAGTTAAAGATATTCTCGAACAAACTGCGCCTGTCCGGAACGGGGTCCCGGCTCAGGCCGGCCAAACTTCCGGTTGTGCTGACATTGAAAAGTACGGGCCGCCCCTCGAACGACCCGGCCTCGACCCGCAACTCGACATCGGGCATTTCGGGGCGGGATCCGACCCAAGCTCGCCGGTGGTCCGGAGCCAGAAAACGCTGGTAGCGGGGCCGATCTTCGGTGAATCGCAAGGGATCGAGCGCGGCCATCTCGAAGAGTGGCTCCCAATCTGGCTCTCCGCGTTCCGCCGTCGAGAACCGTTTCGGAAGAACTTCCAAACGACGAAGATTGCCGGCGAGGTCCAGAAGAACCATGGCCTCCCCGGAGGTCGTGCCCATCGGGTTCGTCAACGCGACCGGCCCCCTCGTAAAGATTGGCCCTCCCCGAGGGTCCGGTAAGAGCAGACGAGGAGACTGACGGTACCAAAACGAGGCCGCATCAGGCCGTTCACGAAGAGCTTCCCAGCGCTGCAAAGTGGAGTCGGCGGCTCCGACTTCATCCACGATGCTCGACCAAAGTATCATGCCCCAAGCTTGATCGATCGGCTCACTGTAAGCAGGTTCGACGTAACCCAACTCGTCGAGAATCCCCTGAGCACGGTCCATCAGAACCTCAGGGCGCTTTTCCAACGGGAGGAAATTCGTGATCGCCATCGTGCCGGCCCAGCGCGTGGCGCCGAAGAAGAGCAAAAGCCCCGCAGCCGCGAGCAAAAGGGCAGTTCTCGCTGGCATGCCGTCCCGTCGACCTGCTTCTGCCACCAGTTCGGGCGAGGGCGTTTCCCCCGCAGCGAGTGCCGCAGCAAGCGGATCGCCGCCAGGCAACGCAGCCGAAACCGCCAGGACCGAGGGCGGTCGATCCAACGGGTTCTTTTCCAAACAGTGCAGGACCGCCCGCTCCACAGCGGGTTCCAGGGCTTCGACATGAACGGAAGGACGAGACGGCAGCGACGTTGCGTGTTGGTCCGTCAATTCGGCCAGGCTATCTGCTTGAAAGGTCGGGCGACCTGTGAACAGTTCGTAGAGGACCAGCCCGAGCGCGTAGATGTCGCTGCGAACACTGACCTCCTGGCCCGCGAGCTGTTCGGGGGCCATGTATGCCGGCGTTCCCGAGCTCAGGTCTTCCTGACCAATCTCGTCGGCCAACCCTGCGAGCCCGAAGTCGGTCAGACGAGCCTGGCCGCGCCCATCGATCATGACGTTGGCTGGTTTTAGGTCTCGATGAAGGATGCCCTGCTCGTGGGCCGCCGCCAGGCCAGCACAGATTTGCCGCGCAACTTCTACGGCCCGTTCCTGAGGCAAACGGCCAATCCGTCGCAGTAAAGAGGCGAGATCTTCGCCGTCTACGTATTCCATGGACAGAAAGTGCTGGCCCGCGACCTCGCCAATGTCGTGAACGCGGCAGACGTTGGGATGCGTGACCTTGAGTGCGGTTCGAACCTCATTGAGAAAGCGGTCGAGCAGCCCCGGTCTCTGCGCGAGCTTAGCCGGTAGGAACTTCAGCGCGACCGGTTGGCCAAGTTTGAGATCGTCTGCCCGATACACTTCTCCCATTCCACCGCGACCCAGCAACCCCACGATCCGATAGCGATCGGTCACCATGCTCCCGGGTATGAAGGCCCCTCCTCCCGCTGACGGACCGGCCGCGGTTGCGGAGGTGGAGGCGGGGCTGGAGGTGGTCAAAGGGTCCGGACCCAATGCGGCCGTCAGGGCAGTATCGATCGATTCCGTGCCCGTCGGATCGATTTGCTCCGCGCCGCAGACCGGACAAAATCGTCCTGCCCCAGGGAGCGATGTTCCACACTCGCTACAACTTGCCATAGCACGAATGTAATGGGGATCGCTGACACCTTCGATCCCTATTTTTGACGGGGCGAAGTGTCTCGCACGGACAGTCGTTCCCAGACGTCGATCGACTCACTGATGGACTCCCACGTAAATAAGCGTTCCTGCTTGGAGCTTCCTCAGGCGCCTCCTTTACGTGGGGCCGCGGTCACCAGTTGCATCTGAATCTGTACGGGTCTCGGATTCCGTTTTCGAGCGCTACGGTCGTGCTGTGGCACCGAGTGCACGAAAGTGCAACCTAGAAACTCGTTCCTCCGTATCAGGATCCAGACCCCAAACCCGGAGAGAACAAATGAACAGGATCCTCGCCACCTGTGCCGCGTGTCTGTTTCTTTTTCCCCTTAGCGCTGACGGCAAGCCAGCCAACTACGTAGTCACCATGACAGATCCGGAGGCGGCCTACCTTTCTGTGGACGCCAGCTTCGATCTTGGAAGCGACACGATTGGCATGTTCATCACCCGCTCCCCTCAGTTACCCAACGGTCAGGCCGATCTCATCCGGAATCTGGAGATCACGCGCGACAAACAATCGCTCGAGTTCGAGGACCTCGGCCAGGGAGATTGGAAAATCGAAGGTGCAGAAGCTGGCCAGCGGCTGAGCGTCCGTTACGACATTCTCCTCGATCACGATCAGTACGATTGGGGTCCTGGTATCGACGAAGTCGGCTATCGCACAGCGGATGGACTGTTTTTCACGGGGCGCTCCCTCTTTATGGTTCCTGGGTTCGAGATTCCGGACGGCGCCGAGATTCGGTTTGATCTTCCGGAATCCTGGCAAGCCTCGACGCCCTGGCCGAACCGAGGCGATACTTTCATCGCAAAAACAGGCAACGACCTCATTCGAAACTGTCTCTTTCTCGGCACACATCGAACCCACGTCGTCGACCTCGATGGATTTCGGTTCACCATGGTAATGGGCGGAAACCTCTGGGACCAAAGGCAACTCTTCGTAGACGCGATGGAGCCGATACTCCCAGCCGCCAAAGCAACCTTCGGAGGAATGCCGGACCAGAATCAGTACCTCGTCGTCTTCAATCAAAAGAACGACCAGGTCGACGGTGGTGCCTTCGCAGCGAGCTATTCGATGCTTCTGAAAGGAAAGATCAACGAGGCAAGCAGCGTAGTCTGGGGACATCTCGTCGCCCACGAGTTGATCCACTTCTGGAATGGCCACACCTTCGCGCCGGTCAATCAAGACGAGGAGTGGCTCAAGGAAGGGTTCACCGACTACCTCACCATTCTCTACCGCAGCCGCGTCGGGTTGGATTCGCCTCCACTCGTCTACCGAAAGATCGAAAACTGCCTACGACGCTATCTGGTTTCGAAGCGACTACTCCAGTCGCCCTCAACTCTTCAGGAAGCCGGGCACGACAAGCACAAGCAGCGATTCCTCGTCTACGGAGGCGGAACTCTCATCGGCATCGCCCTGGATGTTCGTATTCGTCAGGCGACCCAGAACGAGAAGAATCTCGACGATTTCTTGCGGGCGATATTCAACGAGTTTCGAGGCAACGATCGAGGCTACGTGTTAGATGATGTGATCCGGATCGCGAGTCAGGTCGCCGGCGAAGACCAAACAAAGTTCTTCCGCGACCACGTCGCCGGGAACGAGTTTCTGGATCTGATACCCTACCTGGAATCGATCGGCTTGCAGGTCGACACCGCACTCGACGAGTTCTACATAAGCGTGAGCGCCGAGGCGACGCCCGATCAGACGGCGATGCGCGTCGCAATGCTCGGTCATTGAGCCAGACGGACCGGACCGACAACCCTCTCACCTTAAGGAGAAACCCGAAATGGCCGATAGCTACCTATAATCGGTAGCTCGTTCCGAACTTGGGTCCGGAGCTATGCCCCATCAGCCTAAGACTTTGACACCAAACCGATTAGCAGGCTGATGAGTTAGAGAGACTCAACCAACGCTGACCGGAAGCTCTGGGACAAAGAGGGGAACCGCCGTGAAACTCGAGACTTTTCAGCACAAAATGGGCATCGGATGGAGCCTTGATGCATTCCCCAGCCTGGACTCCGAGCAAACCCTGCTCCTGGTTTTCGCCAGCCCAGAGTACCTCAAGGACGACGAGGCGATTCTCCAACTGCGCGAAGCCTATCCCAACTCTCATATCGTCGGCTGTTCCAGCTCGGGGGAGATCTTCGGAAACAAGGTCTCCGACAGGAGTCTGTCCGTCGCCGCAGCCAAGTTCGAAAAGGGAACGGTCGCAACCGCAGTAACAGAAGTATCCGAAATCAGCGATTCACTCGCCGCAGGTGCGACGTTGGCAAAGCAACTCCACCGAGACGACCTCCGCGGTGTCTTCGTTCTCTCAGATGGTCTCCACGTCAACGGCAGCGAGTTGGTCAAAGGTCTCAACTCCGTTTTACCCGAAGGTGTAACTGTGACGGGCGGACTCGCCGGTGATGGAGATCGGTTTCAGGAGACGTGGATCATCCAGAACGGAGAGCCGAGGACTGGTGTCATTTGCGCAATTGGGTTGTACGGCGAACATCTCCATATTGGTCATGGTTCCAAAGGCGGTTGGGATCGGTTTGGTCCAGAAAGGTCGATTACCCGGTCATCGGGGAGTGTCCTTTACGAGCTCGATGGTAAGCCGGCCCTCGAATTGTACAGAAAATACCTGGGGGACCGGGCTACCGGACTCCCCGCTACTGGGCTTCTCTTTCCACTTTCGATCCGAGCGGACTCCACTGACGAACGACGGTTGGTCCGAACAATTCTTGCTATCGACGACGACGAGCAGTCGATGACCTTTGCCGGCGACGTCCCGACCGGATGGAAGGCTCAGCTCATGTCCGCCAACTTCGACCGACTGGTCGGGGGTGCGTCCGACGCGGCCACGATGATCGGCGTTTCGAATCCCCACGCGGCCACTCTGGCAATTGCCATTAGCTGCGTGGGCAGGCGACTTGTCCTCGGAGAAAGAACCGAAGAGGAGGTAGAAGCGACGCTCGACATTCTGCCGACCGGAGCCAAGCAGGTCGGATTCTATTCGTACGGTGAAATCTCCCCATTCGCGAGCGGGGCGTGCGATCTGCACAACCAGACGATGACCCTCACCACGATCAGCGAGGCGGCGTAGCCCCCAGTGGATGATCTGCATCCAGTTCTGAAGCGCCAGCTCAAAAAAGCAGGCATCGTGGACCCCCACACGATCGACGATCGCGCAACCTGGCTGAACCTGCTTGAACGCGTCAGTCACGCCTATGATGCCGCGGACCAGGATCGGTACACGGTTGAACGCTCCCTCGAGATTTCCTCCCACGAGATGCAGGATCTACACCGTGAACTTCAGTTGGAGCGGGACCAGTTCGAGGCAGTGCTCGTATCCCTCACCGACGGAATCTGCCGAGTGAATGCGGATTGGCGCCTCGAGTATGCAAACCCTCAGGCGCAACGGATGCTTGGTATCGAGCAGCAGAGCCTCGAGGGCAGCTTTCTCCCCGAGATTGCGCAGCTTTGTAGCGATCCGGACGGGAAGGAGCCGATCGATTGGGAAGAGGTCAAGAAAGTCCTGTCTGACGGCAGCCGCTATTCACAGTCTGACGCTTTTCTTCGCGTGGGCAACGACACCACTCCAATCTCCGTTGTGGCCAGTCCGGTTCGTTCTGAGAACAGCGTCGCGGGGGCAGTTTTCTCCCTTCGCGACATCACGGAGAAGAAGCGGGACGAATCCAAGGTTCAGGAGGCCAAAGTAGAGGCTGAAGCGGCGCGACGAGCGGAACAGTCGAAGAGCGATTTCCTCGCCGTCATGAGCCACGAGATCCGCACTCCACTGAACGGTGTCGTTGGGCTGACAGATATCCTGCTCGAAACTGATTTGACTGCCGATCAGCGCCAAATGGCCGAATCGGCCCGGGAGTGCTCGGACCATCTGCTGACGGTGATCAATGACATTCTCGACTTCTCCAAAATCGAAGCAGACAAACTGACGATCGAAAGCGTCGCCTTCGATCTTCGTCGGTTGGTGGGAAACACCGCTGACATTTTGGCGTTTTCGGCTCAGGAGAAGGGTCTCGAACTGATCACCACCTACTCTTCAGACCTACCGAGTGGCGTGTTCGGAGATCCTGGCAGATTGCGTCAGGTGCTGTTCAACCTGCTTGGGAATGCACTTAAGTTTACCTCAAAGGGAAAGATTGAAGTCGAGGTGACGATCTCGGAACGCGACTCTGATTCCGCGAAGTTCCGCGTCGCCGTGCACGACTCCGGCATCGGGATCCCGAAGGAGAAGCTCGATACGATCTTCGACCCATTCGCCCAGGCCGACGCCTCTACCACGCGACGTTTTGGCGGCACCGGGCTCGGCCTTTCGATTTGTCACAGGCTGATTGGTTTGATGGGGGGGACGATTGGGGTCGAAAGTGGGGGATCCAACGGTTCTTCCTTCTGGTTCGAACTTTCACTGTCTCTCGATTCGCAGACGGAGAAACGCCTCGAATCAGCTGTCCAGTGTCGGCGCTCGGTCGAGTTGGGACGAACCGCCGAGACAGGCCGCCGACAAATGGAGAACCAGTCCATTCACGTTCTGATCGCTGAAGACAACCCGATCATTCAAAACCTCTCGAAGCGTCAGCTGGAGAGACTTGGTTGTCAGGTCGACATTGCCGAAAACGGACGCGTGGCGCTCGAGATGACTCAGACGACAAAATACGGTGTCATCTTCATGGACTGCCTGATGCCAGAGATGGATGGCTATCGGGCGACAAGTCTGATTCGGGAGCGGGAGTCTGAGGGAGAGCGGATCCCCATCATCGCCATGACGGCCAACGCACTGCCGGGGGATCGTGAGACGTGCATCGAGGCCGGTATGGACGACTACATCAGCAAACCGGTCGATACCCGCGAGCTGGAGTCCCTCCTCAACCGCTGGGCGAGCGATCGTCGTGCAGATTCGCAACCGGGTCCCGATTCGAGCGCCCCTGATCCGGCCTCAGAAGCTGCCTGAGCCTCGGTTCGCAGGCGCGACGGCGACGCCCTGAACCGAGACACTGAGAGCTCCTCCCTCAACGGAATCGAATCAACTTCGTCTGGTCCCTTCTCCCCTTTTGGTCCAGGATCGCGTAGTACACTCCGTGCGCGATCTGAGCCTCAGAGCCTCCCGGATTCCACGTGAGTTGGTGTCCGCCGGCTTCCATTTGATCATCGAGAAGTACATCCACTTCTCTTCCCGACGCGTCGACGATCCGAAGGGATACGTGTCCCGCGGTCTGAAGCTGGAATCGGAACGTAGTTCGGTCGCGGAATGGTGAGGGCGCGGCGGACAACAGCGTCCGGACCGCGCCGTCCGAAACCTCAACCGTGCTCGGGTCAGACCGCACCCGGAAGTCCGTCTCGGTATCGGCGTTCCGCGGTGGACTGAACCAGGGAGATCGCTTCCAGTTAGGTTTGTCGCAGACGATGCGGGCCCGCCATCGCTGCGCGCCGGACTCGAGCCCGGCGATGGTTCGCGAGGCCGGAACCTGACTCCCGACATTGGGAATCGGCGGACCTGTATCCGAGAGATTACTCAACGAGGTTCCGGATCCGTCGAAAGGAACCCCGATCGGCTTGATTTCGACCTCCAGCTGAAGCAGATCCCGTCCCAGCGGGCTCCGCAGGATTCCTTCGATGGAGATGGAGCCCCCGTCGATCCCGCCAAGCAGCGGTACCGGTTGCGACGGGTTTGGGTTCTGGGCGGTGAAGATGCGCGGCGCTCCTTCGCCCAGCGTTGGACCGCCCCCCCCCTGCCAAAGCCCATTGCCAGGCCAGAGGATGGCTCGCCCTTTCGATGACGCTGTCCCGAGGCGTCCCGGTGCGCCCGCCAGGATGTCGGGAAATCCGTCGCCTGACACGTCCCCGGTCGCGAGGGAAGATCCGTGCTGGGCGTCCTCGACATTTCCATCGTTCGCGAACCAGGGACTGGGAGAATCGAACGGTGCCCGATAGGCCCAAACCTGCCCCTCGTCGACCTGACCGTTATCGACCCAGGGGGTGCCAATCACAATATCCGTGAGTCCGTCCCGATCGAGGTCCGCCGATGCGACGGCATAACCGAAGCGCGCCCCGGGGTGACTCGCGATCCACTCCTTTTCCAGTCCATAGCCGGACTCGTCGGCCGCGCCATGATAGACATCTACCCGCCCGTTTCCGCCGTAATAGGGACTCCCGACGACCACGTCGCCGTAACCGTCACCGTTCACGTCGCCCGCACTCGCAACGGCCCAGCCATGGCGCGCACCAGCCTGGTCGACCTCGGTCACCCAGGGGTTAGCCGGGCTGATTCCACCGCTGTCGCCAAAATAGAGATAGGTGATTCCCTCATTCCCCTCGGGGTTGTCGTAGCGTGGTGCACCGAGAATGATGTCGCTGAATCCATCCCCGTTGACATCGCCCGCTCGCGCCACGCTGAACCCGAGTTCTCCGTCGGGCTGATCTCCTTCGACAAACCAATCTGGTTGGATCGAGAGCCCTAGATTCGAGCCGAGATAAACCTCGACACGACCCCTTTTGTTCGATCCCACTGTGCCCGGAGATCCGATGACGACGTCGGCGTACCCATCTCCGTTGACATCCCCCGCACTCGCAACAGACGCACCGCACGCCGAAGTCGAGTTGTAGCCCGTCGCAGTCCAGGACGGCATCGCTTCCAAGCCGCTGCCGCCTCCAAGGTAAAGCTGGACTTCGCCCTGGCCGTTATGGGCACGAGGGGCACCGACGAGCAGATCTTCGTAGCCATCACCGTTGACGTCGAGAGCACTTGCTACCGCGTCTCCGAGGCCCATGTTCGACGCACTCCCTTCGACGGTCCAGTCGGGTGTAGCTCCTACGATCGCTGCCCCCAGGTAGACCGAAACCTGTCCGGCATCGGACCCGGGATTATCGTGGCTACCGGATCCGATCGCGAGGTCATCCTGGCCGTCTCCGTTCCAGTCCCCGAGCGCAACAGCCGTTCCGAAGAGCGCATCGTCCTGCAAATCACCCTGCGCAGCCCAAACGGCGAGGCTGGCCGGTGCGTCTGCTGCGCCGTGGTAGATGTCCACGCGACCGTCTCCTTCAGCCCCCTCAGCATAGGGTGAACCGAAGACGAGATCGCTAAAGCCGTCGCCATTTACATCTCCTGCCGTTCCTACTCGCCAGCCAAAGTAGAGGTCGGCCACGCCGAGCTCCTCCCAAATGGCTTCGTAGGTAGGGCCGTCAGCGGATCCGTAATAGAGGCTAACCAGTCCCGTACCCCCGGAGTCGTGTGTGTTGGTCAGAAAGTCTCCGTAGCCATCTCCATTGACGTCTCCAGCGCATCCGACGGCGAAGCCGAGCATTTCATCGGTGTTTGTGCCTTCGATCCGCCAGAAGTCGGGGGAGGTGAGAATGGCGTCGCCAAACCAAACGGTGACCCGGCCGGCCTCCGTCTCGGAGCCCACAGTCCAGGCCGGATTCCCGATGACCAGATCCTCGTAGCCGTCCCCGTTGGTATCGCCAGCCGTCGACGTGGAGAAACCGGAAAAGAGGTCGCCACCACTGAACGTCTTCTCGACAGCCCCACCAACGCCAGAAGGTCCACCGACATACAACTTGTGCTCAGCTTCGAACGCCGGTGTAAATGACGTCATGACCAGGTCGTCGTAACCGTCGCCGGTCATGTCGAGGCTCGTAATGTGGATTCCAAGAAGGTCGGTCGTGTGACTCCCGATGAAATTCCTTCCGACAGTGATCTCGCTGGAGCCACCGTAATAGACGTCGACGCGGCCGTTACTCAGATAGCCGTCGCTATCGTATCCCCAGCTGCCGATGGCAAAGTCGTCGTACCCGTCCCCATCGAGGTCGCCGGCAGCACAGACGTGGCTCCCGAAGAGCTGGTCGTCCTGGACTCCATGCCGGAACCAATCATGTGAACTCGAAAGTCCCGAAGCTGAGCCGAAGTAGAGAAAGGCCGCTCCGTCGTTGGACTGACTCCCGATGTCCGCATTGCCTGCACCGACCAGAACATCGTCGTACCCATCTCCATTGACGTCTCCGACGCACGCGATGGAGTAGCCAAAGAGCGCCGTCGCGCTCGGACCGTCCTCCTCCCAGACAACTGCGCCGAGCCCGTCAGCAGATCCGTAGTGGACTCGGACTCTCCCAACGTCTTCGAGGCCGGTGTCGAACCAGGGCGACCCGATGATGAGATCGCTGAAGCCGTCCCCATTGACATCGCCCGCGGTGACTGCGGTGAAACCATAGCCCTCATTGGTCTGTGTCGCCTCTCCGGACCAGCTGGCTTGAGGAAGCGCAGACGCTGGGCGGACCGTGAGCACAAAGGCCGAAAGGCAACCAAGAAACGCAGCGAGGACAGCTCGCTGGGACCGTTTTTGACAGGATCTGAGCAAGAGACGCATGGGGACCTCCCGGGCCTGCGACATGCCGCCGCGCCCCAAGTACCTGGTTTCGTGACTTCTAAGGAGAGAACCCCAAGAAGCCCCGAAAGCGCACCGCACGGAAGGAAGTTCTTGCCGAGGATTTCTTGTCAAAGTGTCAGCGATGCCGGAGGCCCTCCGCCCTCCGATCGTGCCTAGCTCGCTCGACGACGCGGAGGACGGCACTCGGACTCGAGTGGTTTGCTGTCAGCGAAGGGGCGAAACCCCCGTGCTTTTCAGCAAAAGGGCCAGTCCACCACTGCCCGCCCAATATCATTGGCAGTAAACAGTTTAGAGTCTCTTAGGTCGTTGCGAAACTGGGGGTGATCCCTCCGGCAGTGAGAGGAAAATCACGTAACTCGTTGGTTTTCCGGTATGGCACGCAAGTTAGAAGACTACTTCCAGACAAGTGACGCACTCCACTCCAATGGAAGGTTAGAAGACATGAAACACACGAACTGGACGAGATTCTTCTC
>Ga0315338_1001605_pt1 | contig 27095 bp, 31 predicted proteins | sample ASW8metaG_FD_204518 | JGI IMG/M metagenome (GOLD analysis project Ga0315338, IMG submission 204518) | Ammonia-oxidizing marine archaeal communities from Monterey Bay, California, United States - ASW #8 | ecosystem: Environmental > Aquatic > Marine > Coastal | place: USA: California | collected... | reverse complement strand
AGAGTCAAGATTCTACATAAGACGAATGAGGTTGTCAAAACATTCAGAGTTAATAGAACCACTAAGAAAAGCAGGTTACAAATTAGAACCAGCCTTCGGTTCAGAAGATTCAACGATGGTAGTAGAAGTGCCAGTAGATGTAGGAGAGGGCATAAGAACAGCAAGTGAATTATCTATATGGGAACAATTCAGTTTAGCCGCGTTCTTACAACGACATTGGGCAGATAACCAAGTTAGTTGCACCGCTACGTTTGACCCTGAAACAGAGTCCGACCAATTACCACACGTTTTAAATTATTTTCAATATAGATTAAAGGGAATATCATTATTACCACGACATCCATTGGGAGCCTACAAACAAATGCCATATGAGTCAATTACAGAACAAGAATATGAAAAACAAGTTGATAAACTTAGATATTTAAGTTTTGTTGGTGTTGAGGGCGAAGAAGCAGAAATAGACAAATTCTGTAATAACGATGTTTGTGATATACCAGAAACAGTATAAACGGAGATTACAATGCATAAATTAGAATACTTATGGTTGGACGGTTGTAACCCAACTCAAATTAGAAGTAAAACCAAGATAGTTAGGTCTTTTGGACGAAAGGGTGGTGAGGCACCAGTATGGGGATTTGATGGTAGTTCAACTGAACAGGCAGAAGGTAAAAATTCTGATTGTGTGCTGAAACCAGTAAGGATATATCCACATCCATCTGAACAAGATAATAGTTCAATAGTTTTATGTGAAGTATGGAACGTAGATGATACACCACATTCAACAAATACAAGGAGAGAGTTAGAGGAAACATTACAAGATTTAGAAAGTGATATTGATGAATGGGTAGGATTTGAACAAGAATACACTTTATATGAAAACAATAAACCATATGGTTGGCCAGATATAGGAGAACCACCACCACAAGGAGATTACTATTGTGGTAGAAACATTGGTGAACATATATCAAGAGAACATATGAACGCTTGTATAGAAGCAGGTATTCAGATTTGTGGAACAAACGCAGAAGTAATGTTAGGTCAATGGGAATACCAAATCGGTGCAGGTGGTTCTATTCATATGAGTGATGACTTATGGGTAGCCCGTTGGTTAATGGAAAGAATTTGCGAGAAACATGATTTATCAGTTTCGTTACATCCAAAGCCAATCGCAGGTGATTGGAATGGTGCAGGTTGTCATACTAACTTCTCTACAGGGGAAATGAGAGAAGAAGGTGGATATCCAGCCATAATTGAGGCCTGTGAAAAGTTATCAGAAAATCCACAAGAACACATTGATGTGTATGGTCAAGATAATGACCAAAGACTTACAGGAGAACACGAAACTTGTTCTATTGAAGAATTCCGTTATGGTGTTTCAGATAGAGGAGCTTCAATTCGTATTCCTTGGCAAGTAGAAAAAGATGGTTGTGGTTATTTAGAAGATAGACGACCATCATCAAATTGTGATCCATACAAAGTTAGCAAAAAGTTGATAGAAACGATTTGTAATTAGATACTTATATTAAAAGAGGTTATATTGTATCAAAACGTCTATTACGAGAGTCGTAAAAACAAAGTACATATATGGGATGATAAAAGTGGTCATGTAGTCGTGCCTTATAAAAGGTATGCTTATGTGAAAGATAGTTATGGAACGCATGTTTCTTTATATGGAGATAAATTAAAAAAACTTTATAGTTGGAAAAAGGGAACATCAGGGTTATACGAAAGTGATATTAATCCTGAAACACGAACTCTTATCGATATGTACACCAATAGTGATGAACCATCAACTGGTCATAAAATTATGATTATTGATATTGAGGTTGAAGTCACAGAGGGATTTCCAAGTCCACGAAAGGCTCCAAATAAGATTACTTCTATTGCTATCCACGATAGTGTAACAGACCAATATTTCTGTTTTGTTCTTGATGAAAGATTGTCGTTAAAAAATGAGAATTTTGGAGAAAATGTAATAGTAGAATCATATGAAACTGAGTATGAGTTATTACAAAGGTTTTATGCTAAATATTTAGAAATACGACCAACCATTATAACGGGTTGGAATATAGATGGTTTTGATATTCCATATCTTTACAATCGTTCACAGCAGATAGTCGGTAAGAATATAGCAGATTGTCTTTCACCAGTTCAATCAGTTTATTATAACAAATACAGAGAAAAGTATATGTTAGCAGGAGTTTCTTGTTTAGATTATATTATGTTATACAAGAATTTCACTTTTAGTTCTAAACCATCTTACAGATTAGATGAAATTGGTAAGAGTGAAGTTGGAACTGCTAAGATATCTTATGATGGAACTCTTAATGACTTGTACGAAAAAGATTTGAAGAAGTTTGTTGAATATAACATTCATGATGTTAGGATTGTAAAGAAGTTAGATAACAAGTTAGATTTTATTGAAATTGCAAGGGCCATATCTCATATTGGTCACGTTCCATATGAGGATATAGAGTATGATTCACGATTTTTAGAAGGAGCCATATTGACTTATCTCAAAAAACTTGGAGTAGTGGCACCGAATAAACCAATAAAAAGTGAGATTACAAAGGACAAGAAATTTGCAGGTGCATATGTTCAAGACCCACAAAAGGGTAAACACGAATGGGTGTATGACTTAGATATCACAAGTATGTATCCGTCTATTATTATGAGTTTAAATATATCTCCTGAAATGAAGATTGGTAAAGTTGTTGGTTGGAATCCACAAGAATTTATTAGAGGTAAAAATAAAACATATTCTGTTCATATGAACGGTAATAAAAAAGGACAGCTTACTGAAACAGAACTTAAAGAGTTTTTTGATAATAATCAAGTATCAATATCCAATAATGGAATTTTGTACAGGACTGATAAACAAGGATTGATACCTTCATTATTATCTAAATGGTTTGACCAACGAAAAGAGTTTAGGAAATTGGCTAAGAAGTTCGGTGATGAGGGTGATGAAGAACAATATGGTTATTTCAACAGACGACAACACATTCAGAAGATTGTGTTGAACTCTATGTATGGTGTATTAGGACTTCCTGTATTTAGGTTTTACGATTTGGATAATGCAGAGGCAACTACATTAACAGGTCAATCTCTTATCAAGTTCACACGGAAACTTGTTAATCATTTCTACAATAAAGAGTTAGGAACGGAAAAAGATTATTGTATTTATATTGATACTGATTCAGTATTTTATTCTGCAGTACCATTAATTGAACATAGGTTTAAGGGTGAAATGAGTGATGTAATGATGACTCAAAGAATTAACGATATTGCAACGGAAGTACAGGAGTTTTTAAATGAAACTTATGATTATTTTGCACAGAAATTTTGTAATCTTGATGAACACCGATTTGAAATTAAACAAGAGATTGTAGCAAAGAGTGGATTGTTTATTGTAAAGAAACGATATGGAATGAAAGTTATTTCAGATAACGGTGTTCAAGTGAATAAAACAATGGTTAAGGGATTGGATACGGTACGTAGTAATTTCGCACCATTATTTCGTCAGTTATTGAAGAACGTATTGGATGATATTTTAGCTGATGTACCAAAGGATAAAATAGACCATAGGATAACAAGATTTAAAAAGAATATGAAACTTAATCAGTTAGATGAAATTTCGTCACCAACGGGCGTCAAGGGTATATGGAAATATTTGAGAAAAGATAATGAACATAGTTCAGCTTCGATACTTGAAAAACCAAAAGATAGACGGATATTTTCTTTATTTCATAAAGGAACACCAGTTCATGTTAAGGCAGCAATTGCATACAATGACTTGGTTAAGTATTTTAAACAAGATAACAAGTATGGGTTTATTAACAATGGGGATAAAATCCGTTGGGTGTATTTAAAGACAAATCCGTTAGGATTAAAGGTTGTAGCGTATAAAGGACATGAAGATCCACCAGAAATTATGAAATATATAAATGACCACATAAATCACGATAAAATTTATGACCAAGCAATGACCAAAAAATTACAAATGTTTTATGATTGTTTGGATTGGGGGAAACCAGTAGATGAGGAACAAAGTATAGAAAGATTTTTTTAATTTTGGATAATATTTTTGATATATATGTATATAAAGATTAACAATAAGGAGAATAATAAATGGATAAATATAAATTAACTCGATTCATTGATAAATATCATTTAAATGGTAATGTTAATGCAGTGGTTATTAACAGTAAAGGAGATACCTTATCGACAAGGTTCATTACTGGTGATAAATCATTACTTGGTGAACTTGAAATGAATAGTTGGAGTTTTCAAGATGCTGAATTAGGAGTTTATGATACAGAACAACTTAGTAGATTACTTGGTGTTTTGGATGATGATGTAACTCTTAATCTAACCCAGTCGGGTGATAAAGCAATAGCACTTCAAATATCTGATTCATATTCTAAAGTCAACTTTATGTTGTCAGATAAGTCAGTAATCAATACACCACCTGCTTTAAAACAACTTCCTGAATTTCAAGTGGCAATCAAAGTAGATTCCAATTTCATTCAGAGGTTTATTAGTGGTAAATCAGCATTACCAGATACCGATACTTTTACAGTATTGACAGATGATGATGGAGTGAAACTTGTTATAGGTTATTCGTCAATTAATACAAACAGAGTTACTATTCCTGTTGAAACTACAGAACATTCTAATATAGATAATGTGTCTTTTAACGCAAATCTATTTAAAGATGTGTTAGTGGCAAACAAGGAATGTGAAAGTGCAACACTTGAAGTATCTGAGGGTGGATTGTCAAAAATCAATTTTAAAGTAGATCAATATGATGTTACTTATTATCTTGTAGCAGTACAGGACGTTGATTAATTTTGACAACTTTCCGACCTTTAGTGAAGAACATTTTCATACTTGGATAAATGAATTAACACCGATTGAAGAACACAAAGGTTATCTTGTTAAAAGGGATGACCTTTTCAATCTCGGCGGTGTTAGTGGAGGCAAAGTTAGACAATGTTCTAAACTTGTCTATGATAATATAGACCACATTAGAGAACAATGTAATGGTGGGATATTAACGGCTGCCGGTATTCCGTCGCCACAAAGTTGTATTACATCTGCAGTCGCCAAGTACTTTGGTCTAAAATGTTTGGTTACAATACCACATTATCCAGACCACATTAAAGATAGTTACAGAGTAAACGCGTCATTGGCACAGAAGTTCGGTGCAAAGGTATATGGAGTAGGTAATCCGAATATATCAGGTCCCGAACTCGATGCCAAGAAATTAGTAGGTGAAACGGGTTATTTTCAGATAAAATTTGGTATGAATGGACGACAAGTGATGGAAACCATTGCAAAGCAGGTAGAAAATGTCCCAGATCACGTGACAACAGTCGTGGGGATCGCTGGGAGTGGTTTATCTATGTTAGGTGTAGCGTTAGGTTGTAAGTTGTATAATAAGAAAATCAAAACGATATATCCTGTAGCATTAAGTGGATATGTGTATAAAAACAAGAAAATGTGGTATGATCGTCTCTCAAAACGTGATCAATTTGACGGAGATTTTAAAGTTGTTCAGTCAGAATATCCATATCAACATAAATTGAAATTGGATGAATTATTACCACTCGACCAAACATACGAAGCAAAGGCGTGGGATTGGATGGTAAAGAACTTAGAACCATCTGAAAATGTGTTGTTTTGGGATGTAGGAATCAAAGAATATGATTTGGGTTATATTGAACCTATCAAATGGCACAAAAGTGAATATGAACAAATCATAGATAGAGAGATGAGGAGAAAGTCAAGGGTGACAGAACATGACTTTTTCTAAGGCGTGGTTAGAAAAGAAGATAATGTGTGGTTTATGTAACTTCGGTTGCTGTAATCACCCATCATTTCATGTAGAAATCACGGAAGAAGAACAAGAATTTTATCAAAAAGAGTATGGATTAGACCTTGAATTAGAGTGGAATCAAGAAGGTTGTTGTCAGTTGTTAAAGGAAGATAATACAGGATGTAGTTTAGAAGATGACAGACCAGTATTTTGTAAGTTGTATCCATTGGTAGAAAATAAGTCTAATAGATTAGTGATGAATAATTGGGGATACTTACATTGTCCTAAACCAGACAATTATGAGTTGGATAAAGTAGTAGATGGAAAGTATCACTACAAGTTAAAAAAGAAACATAAGAATAAACGAGAAGAATTAATACTTGACGATAAGATAGAAAATGTGGTCAAACAGATTTGGTTACAGGCAAAAGATTCTATTATTCAGAAATATGGTCAAGAGTATTACGAGAAAATAAAAACAGAGATGAAACAAACAATTAAACACGAGTTTTTTTAATGTACCTAAATTATTTTGATAAATTTAGAGATATGGAGCCCTATCTCGAAATAAATGAGAAAGAATGGGAATACATAACAGAAACATTTGATAAAGAGGATGTTAAAGAAAGTCTTGCCACGGTTGCGATGACTTACTCACTTCCATATCCCAATTTAACTGAAAAGAAGGCTTGGAAAGATTTCCAAAAACTCAAAGGGATGAAATGGAACGAAATTATGGTAGAGGGTGCGTGGTATGCAAGAGAGGGAACGAAGTATAGTTATAATTTGAATTATGATGGAAAACAACTTTATTTTCGTAGGTTGAACGCCGGAAACGACTGTAGTAATTATTTTCAGATAGAAAATCGTTGGTCGGTAGATGGTTCAGTATCACCAGGTCCAAAACGGACTTGGGAAAATCACAAGTTTATGAAAACACTTATGGGAAGTGCATATTCACTTAAAATGCCTAAGATTACCAAGAATATATTGAGGACTATGATTGGATTGAGAAAATATATTTGTTCTCAGTTCAAACCTAATGTGGCAAAGATAATTTATGATATGTTTGAGTCAGAGAACATTCTTGATTTCAGTGCAGGTTGGGGTGATAGACTTGCTGGATTTTATGCAAGTGAATATGGGAAACATTATGTGGGATTGGATCCACGAAAAGAGAATCATTCTTTATATGAAAAACAGGCTAAGTTTTATGATAAACATTTAGGGTTTTTTGAACATGAGAGAAAATCAGAATTTCATTGTTCACCTGCAGAAGATTTTGACTTCGCCCCGTACAACGAATACTTTGATATGGTATTTACGAGTCCACCATACTTTAGCGTAGAGCGTTATAGTTATGACGACACACAAAGTTGGGTTAGATACAAAGATATAAACGATTGGAACAAAGATTTCTTACAGACGACCTTGGGTAACTTGTGGGGAAGTATTAAACCAGGTGGATATCTATTAGTGAACATTAGTGATGTCTATACAAATTCAAAATGGTCAACTGAAAGAGGTTGGTTGGAAATTTGTAATCCTATGAATGATTATCTATCCAAGTTAGGTGAGTATCAAGGTTGTATTGGAATGGAAATGGCAAAACGACCTAATAGTGGTGGAGCTGGAACGGCAAAGACTTATGAAGGTTCTGTATGGACAGAGAAATCTCTTGAAAATAAAGATGACAAAAAATTTGGAGAGCCAATTTGGGTATGGAAAAAACTTTAGATAAAATTACTCTTGCAAGAAGAAAATCTTTTAAGATATTTTTTATAGGATTTAACAAAACTGGAACAGTTTCTTTATTACATCTATTTTGGGATATCTTAGGATATGAAGGCAAAGTTATTCACGGTGGCGGTGCAACCAGAGAAAGACAAAATTATGATTTAATGGGAATAACAGACCAAACAAAGGATTTATCAGAAGAATTTGACAGACTTGGTGATAAGTTATTAAACCAGTGGGTTGTGTATTTAGACACTAATTGGATATCTGATAATTTTGAAACACTTTATAAAAATTATCCAAATGCAAAGTTTATATTTAATACAAGAAATGAAGATGATTGGGTAGAAAGTAATAAACGACATAGATCTCAATTATCTGAAGAAACAAGAAAAGAGGGTAATTGGGAAGATTTTGATGAAAAGTCAGAGAGAGATTATCATCGGAAACATACAAAAAGAGTATTAGATTTTTTTGAGGATAAGCCAGATGAACTTTTAGTTTTAGATATTTGTGGTGGAGATGGATATGATAAATTGTGTCCATTTTTAGGGATAGATATACCTGATGAACCTTTGCCATATAGACATAAAAGAAGTCGTCCTTATTTTGCACACTTTAGACGACCAAAGGTTAACGGATTTTGGTATGGTTCAGAGTTAGGTGATATTGAAAAGTTATGTATTAATTCGTGGATAAAGAATGGATATGAATTTCATCTTTGGTTATATGATGATATAGAAGTTCCCAACGGTGTAGTTGTAAAGAATGCAAATGATATAGTTTCACTTGACCAATATTTTACTTATACAAAAGGACATACAAAAAATACTCCTGTGGCCTTTTCAAATTTATTTAGAGCACATTTACTTTATAAGTTGAGTGGATTGTATGTTGATTTAGATGTTTTATGTATACAACCACAAAATTTTACTGAGAGATTTGTATTTACAGAACAGGCTCATAAATTATCTGATTATCATGTTGGTACTTGTTTAATATATGCTCAGGATAAAGAAGAACAAGTATTTGAGGATTGGATTGATTGGATAGATTCTTTAAAGTCAACTTCTGTTTCACACGGTGGATTGGGACCAGATTTGTTTACTAAATTAGTTATAGAACATGAATTAAAAGAGTATGTTTTACCAAAATGGAAGTATTGTCCGATAGACTGGGAATCACATAAGAATATATGGAAATATAGACCAAATTCTTATGGAATTCATTTATACAGTAGTATATGGGATGATGAGGATCATAAAAATATAGACAAATTAAGATGAGAATTTTTGAAATTGGTGTAATGAAAACAGGTACAACTTCTCTTGGAAAGGCGTTTCGTATTTTAGGATTTAAGCATGTGGGATGGAGGGCTGATTGTTATTTACCAGAACCATATCCAAATAATACTTTTAAAGATTCCTGGCCAGCTATGTGTGAGATTGCTGATAAATACGAAACCTTTACAGATGGTCCTTGGCATGATGTACCTTTTGAATTGTGGGATGAGAGATATCCAAATAGTAAGTTTATTATTTTAGAGAGAGATGATGAGAGTTGGAGTAAATCAAATGAGTTTTGGCAGACTAATGTTTTAGATTGGGATAAACAATGGGAGAGTGATAGAGATGGTGCTATAGAAAATCATCTTAATCATAAAAGAACAAAATATGATAAGATAAAAAACTATTTTAAAGATAGACCAGATGATTTATTAGTAATGAATATATGTGGTGGAGATGGTTGGGAAGTATTGTGTCCATTTTTAGATAAACCTATTCCAGATGTTTCTTTTCCATATTTAAATAGTTACTAATTTTAATGGGTAAATTAAAATGAGAATAGAACAGGCATATGTTTCACCATCATTATCACATTTCAGATATGAATTTTTAGAATGTTGGGATTTGAGAGAATATGATAATCCAGAAGAACCTGCAGTTTTTTATGGTTTATATTATGATTGGGATAATGATAAGAAATGGCCTACAAAGAGTTCTGTTGATATAGAAACTTATAATAATCATAAAGGATTTAAAGTTTTATTGTGTGGGGCAGTAGAGTATAGTGGTGGACAGTTTAATAGAGTAGATAAAGAAAGTCTAAATTTGGTAGCAGTAGATGATTGGGAAGTTGATGCATGCAAGACATTAAAATTATCTTATAAACATTTAAAAGTACCATATTTTGATTTTGATAGATATTTACCGACAAAACTCGGTGATAAGATTTATTCTCATATACCATTGAGAGAAAATGATGGTGAATGGGGTAAAAATTTTGAGAATATGTTTCAATATGAAAAGTTGATGAAATTGTTTGGTGAAGATACGTTTTGTTTTCCAAAAAACTGGGAAGATACATCTAAAATGTTACCATATTTTAATCAAAGTTTTGTTAATATAAAACCACATAAAGTTAGAGGTTTTGTAACTTCTTGGAAATTAGGAGTAATGGGAATAAATACAATTGCTGTTAATTTTGAAGATGCACCAAACTTCTTACAGTATAAGTCTGATGATGATTTGTTAAGATTGGTAGATGAGGAATCTAAAAAAATTGGAACTATACAAAATGAGGTATCAGAAAAAGTAAAGGATTATTTTCATCAGTCTGATGATTGGTTACACGAAGAGTATTGGAGATGAAAATAGCAATATTACAGAGTAATTATTTACCTTGGACGGGGGCATTTGAATTAATCAATTTGGTTGATAAGTTTGTATTTTTTGATGATGTACAGTATACAAATAGAGATTGGAGAACAAGAAATTTAATAAAAACAAATCAAGGTAAATTATGGTTGTCTGTTCCTGTTTATAAACAAAAAAGGGATACTAATATTATTGATATAAAAATTTGTAATAAAATAAATTGGAAAAGAAAACACTATAAAAGTTTTTGTCATCACTATTCAAGGTCTAAATATTTTAGTCAGTATAAATATTTGTTAGATTTTTATTTATTAGATTGGGAATATCTTTATAAATTGAATAGATATACTACTGAAAAAATATCAAAAGCATTAGGTATAGATACAGAATTTTATTATTCGGAAAATTTTAAAGTTAGTGGAAATGCAAGTGAAAAAATTATACAAGTTGTTAATCAACTTGGTGGAGATACTTATGTTTCGGGCATGGCCGGCCGAAATTATATTGATGAGAGTTTATTTACGGATGTTAAGTTAGAGTATATTGAATACAAGACGAAAAACAGATTCACAGTATTAGACAATATATTTAATAATGGGATATTTATAAGTAGATAGGAGATTAATTATGAAAAAAGTAATTTGGAAATCTAACATTCGTATTAAAGCAGAAAGTTCAGCATCGATAGTTGTGGCAGTAGAAGATTCTACTTATTTACTTAGACGAAAAAAGGGAACTGAAATTCCTACAATGAAAGCTAAAAATATTGTTCAATTGAAAAAAACGGGTAGTAAAAGTAAAAAGAAAAAATAAAAAAGTGAGGTTTTAATGTCTTGGCATGAAAAGACATCGGTTACAAATTTATCAATTGGGGATATAGTCTTATCCTATGATATTAATGAAGAAAAAATAGTAGAGGTAGAAATTATTGATAGAGTAGAAGAAATCTATTCTGACGGTAAAGAAACGTTTGTTATATCTACTGGTGATTTTGGTATAAACTTAACTATTTTTCATATTTTACCTTATTATCGTGATGGAGAATTGATTATAGATAATTCTGGTACGGTTGAGGTTGGTGATGAGCTCATTGTAATAAATGAAGATGAATTATCAATAATATTACAGAAAGTTATTTCCATTGAGGAAGGTGTTACTGATAATCAGGTTGTTTATCATCCAATATCATCCAATGGATATTATTTTGTAAATAGAATTTTATTACACGATTAAATGGTTATAGTTCATAGGGATCACGGAGTTTATAGTTTTGACGAGAGTGTTCCATTTCATAAAAAAATATTAAGTGAATTTTATCATTCTAAATTCGAAAAATTATTAAAATCTAACAAGGTGAAATATATTATAACAGATTATGAAGATTATGATGATTTAGTTGATTATAGTCATATAGATAGACATGGTGACTATTTTGTAGGTCGTTTTGCACATGCACTCCCCGATAAAGAATTACATTCTAAATATTTTGATAAGTTATTTAATCATTATGGTGAAAAAATGTGGCCTAATAAAAAGTCATATTATTATTACGATGATAAAGTTAGACAATATGAACTTTTAGAAAAGTATGGAATTCAAGTTCCAAGTGTTACTTGTAATGATTTAGATGAATTGTTAAAAAATGTTACTATTGGAACGGTTATTAAGTCTACCTATGGTGCTGGCTCAGAGAGTACTTTTTATGTATGGGAAAAAGAACATTTAGATAATATTGAAGAATATATTTCACATTGTTATAATAGTGAAAATTTCTTTCCTTGTCAAGTCCAAGAGTATATCAGTACTGAGTATGAAAAAAAGATAGTGATAACTAATGATGAAATTTATGGAATTAAACAGAAGTTGGATGTTGGCTGGGAGTATCCAAATCATTTTCCGTTTAATTATGGTGATGAGCATTGGGGAAATCGTAAAGGGAATATGGTTGAGTCTTTAAATGAGAGTGAGTTTGAGTTATTAGACACCATTATGGATATTAAAACTGAACTTAATTCACCAAATCTAAAATTTGATATTATAGATAAAAAAGTTATTGAGTTTACTTATATGTATGGCGAGTCATTACCAGAAACTTATAAATATATGTATTTTGACATGAATACCAAATCCTTTGAAGAAAAAGTGGTGTCTGTTAATGATTTTGCATATAAACAATCAAATTCGGTATTAAAACATTTAGGTGTTGTGTAATGAAATATTTATTTGTAATTTATACCGATTTGGAATATAAAGAACATTTAGACAACTTTAAAACACAGGAGTTTTATAAACAGATTTGTAATGATCCTAATATTGAGGTTATGGAGTGGGGTTCAGATTTCCATACAGATTATAGAGATTTACCCATAAAAACTCAACAAATGATGGAATGGTGTAGTGAAAATAAAGAATATGATTATTTGATAAAATGTGATGATACTGCATTTATGAGAGAAGATTTAAAGGTTGATTTTGTATATGATAATGTTAATATTTTTATACACGATGGAGATTATTGTGGTATTAAAAAACGAGTATTTAATTATGATGATTTTTATATTGAGTGGTATAAAAGTAAAGGATTGGGAGAACTTGATAAGAGTTTAAGTGATATTGCTACTGGTTATTTTTATGATGGGAAATGTTATGTTGTATCAAAAGATTTTAGTTATTTTATAGGACAACAAGGAGGAATATCAAAAATATTCACACAACAGCTGTCAGTGGAAGATGTGATGGTAGGTTTTATTTATAGAGAGATGTATGAAGTTTAGGTATAAAAAAGTTCCAAATAATGAAAATGCAATAGAGGTTGATGGAAAAGTAGTGCTATCATTTGATCCAAAGTATAAAGAATATCTAAAATGGAAAGATGAGAATCCAGAGTTGGAACAGGAGCTGTTAAATGAGATAGGACAAGAAATAGAAAATAAAAGATTGTATAATCTTGGAGCCCCGCACAAGAAAGATAATGTTTGGAAGTGGTACAATGTTGATGGCCAGTTGATATTAGAGTCTAAAGTATCTACAGATAAAGAGAACGATGATAAAGTTAGACAATATGAACTTTTAGAAAAGCCAGATGATTTTGTTTGGGAAGTGGATGGTGAATATGTTTCTTGGTATGATAATGGACAGAAAAAGTCGGTGGGGAGATGGTTGAATGGTAAACAAGAAGGACTTTGGGTTTCGTGGTATGATGTCGGAAATAAGAAATCAGAAGGAATTTATGTTGATGGAAAACAAAGTGGTGAGTGGGTATATTGGTACAAAACTGGACTGAAGCAAAAGGAAGGAATTTACAAGAATGGGAAATCCGATGGGAAATGGACTACATGGTATGAAAATGGAAAGGTAACAGAATATGCAACTTATAAGAATGGAAAGCCAGTTGGAAAATTAGATAGATGGTATAAGAATGGAAAAAAAGAAAGAGAAATAATATTTGATGAAAATGGGTTAGTAACGGAACAGGTTTGGTGGTATGAAAATGGACAACAGGGTTCAACAGGGAATTATAAAGATGGAGTTAAGTTCGGTAGATGGATTTGGTGGCATGAAAGTGGAGAAAAATGGGGAGAAGGACAATTTGAAACAAAAATTTTATCTACAGAGACGAGCCCGGAGATGACAATAAGAAAAGAAGAAGTAAAAACTGGTAAATGGACTTATTGGCATAAAAACGGAAATAAATTTTCAGAAGGAATTTATGAAGATGGAGAGGCAGATGGAGTATGGAGATGGTGGTATGTTAATGGGAATAAAGAAAAAGAAGAAACTTATGTGGAAGGAAATATTAAAGGAAAATATGTTAATTATTATAGAAGTGGTAAAATGAGATCAGAAGGTCAGATATTAGGTGGTGAAATGGATGGTAAATGGTTATTTTATTTTCATAACGGGAAAAAGGAAATGGAATGTAATTTTGATTTTGGAATGCCAATAGATATAGCCAAAATATATCACGATAGTGGAGAATTAGTTCGAGAGATAGATTGTGATTAGTTTTATAGTACCTTTTTCTACAATAGAAAAGGATAAATTTTTAAATTTAAATGAAAAAGAAGATTTGTGGAAAGAAAATAATTTTGCAAATATAATGTATTCTACCATAAAAACAATTAAGAAGATAAATTCACTTGATTGTGAAAAAGAAATCATTTTGGTAGATAATAGTCATACGTGGCCAGATGTAAATTTACCAAATCTTAGGACAATTAAGGGTTGGCAAGCATTACCACTTGAAGAGCTCAAAAAGATTCCTGAATTTATGAATCATAATGATATAGATTTGTCCTTAGAAAATATAGGTAATTTAACTATGTGGGTATCTATGGCTTTTCATTGTGGGATACAAGAAGCAAAAGGTGATTATATTGTATTACAACACAATGATACTCTTTATCTTCAAGATTGTATTGATGAAATGATACAACAAATGGAAGAAGAAGAACTTGAATATATTTCAGTTGATAATAAAAAAATATGGATTTCTACTTATATTTTACATAAAGAGATATTAGATAAGTATCTTAGAGAATATTCATTTGAACCAATTACAATGTCACCCAACTTTGGTGGATATGTAAAAACTCAAAAACTTGGATTTGCAGATGCGTATTTTTTTATGTGTAAGAGAAAGTTCTTTGATAATTATAATATAGACTGGTATTACGGTGATACCAATCATGGTGCAACCATATATTGTCTTGAGAATGATTTAAAGTATCTTCATTTAGGTCCTTATTATGATAATCCAAATTGGGAAACGGAAGATACGTTACATACATATTACTATAAGGATGAGCCATTTCTAACTCATCTTAAAGGTGGATTTTCAGAGAATAAAATGTCATCAAAAGATTTTGAAGAAGAATTTAATGCGTATTTACAGGAATTAAAGAATGCAAAATGAACATACCCTATGGGTAGAAAAATATCGGCCCTCTAATCTTGATACTTACATTGGTAATGATCAATTAAAAAGTAAAGTCAAGGTTTATTTGGAGAGTGGCGACTTACCACATCTTTTACTGTTCGGAAAGGCTGGTACAGGTAAAACCACTCTCGCAAAATTACTCGTTAATAATATAGAATGTGATTATCTATACATTAACGCGTCGGATGAGAATAACGTGGACACGGTTAGAAGTAAGGTTAAGAACTTCGCTTCAACAATGGGGTTTAAGGATTATAAGATTATAATTTTAGATGAGTGTGATTACATTACACCAAATGCCCAGGCCGCGTTAAGAAACTTGATGGAAACATTTAGTAAACATTGTAGGTTCATTCTAACCTGTAATTTCGTAGAGAGGATAATTGACCCGATACAATCTCGGTGTCAGACATTCCAAGTTATACCACCCAATAAAAATGATGTAGCAAAACACCTACACAACATTTTAACACAAGAGAGTGTGGATTACGATAGAGAAGATTTGGCAATATTAGTCAATAGTGGTTATCCCGACATTAGACGAGTTATAAATGGTGCACAGAGACAATCAGTAGATGGTAAGTTGGTAATTGATAAACAGAGTATCGTGGAGAATGATTATAAGTTAAAGTTATTAGAGATATTAGAGAAACAAGATAAAAAGAGTGCCTTTAATAATACTCGCAAGTTAATGGCAGATGCAAAAGTTACAGATTTTGCAGATTTGTTTAGACTTTTGTATGATGAGGTCGATGGTTATGGTAGAGGACATATTGCAGAATGTATCTTAGTAATAGCAAAATATGAATTAAGTGATGCCCAAGTGGTTGATAAGGAAATTAACGCGATGGCAATGATAATAGAAATACTACGAATAATAAAATGAAACATAATATTTTTTGGTCAGGTGGGTTTGATTCTACTTTTTTAGTATGTAAAAGATTGATAGTTGATGAATTACCAATAGAGACTTATTATTTAAATTTTCCTTGTGATGGTTATAATATAAATTATAATAAGTTTTTATCTACAAATTTTGATGAAAGTATGAAGAAGAACGAATTAAATATACTTGAAAATGATCCGTGGGATAATTCAGACCGTCCATTTATTAAGAGTAAGAAAAGTTATGGGAGAAGTAGTAGGTTTATAGAAGTTGATGTAATGAATAAGTTGAGGGAAATGGTTTTACATAAATTTCCACATACTGAAAAGTTATTTCCTGAAGTAAATTTAGTAAAAGAATTTGAGATACAAAAGGATGTTTTAGATGATTCTAAAAGATTGGCTGTTGATTATAATGCAAGATGGAATAGGACAGACCAAAGTTTATATATGTGTCAATTTTCGTTAGACTTGGAGGATAAGATAGAAGTTAGTTATGAGGCAGATGTTTCAAATCCAGATGGTGTTACTTATTCTTTAGCTACACAACTTGTTAGAAAAAATTTGGATGAAAACTTAGAAGTTAAATTAAATCCAAATATGCCCGAGGTGAGAGTGTATAAAAATTGGGTTTTACCATTAGCAAAAACTCTTAGAAAGGATATGATAAAAATTGCTGAACAATATGACTTTGTTGATATATTAAAATATACTTGGTCGTGTAGGTTTCCAAAAGAAAATGGTGATGTCTGTGACGATTGTATTTTAGGAGTGAAAGATATTGAACGAGTAAATAATTATAAAGATTTATTATGTACGACTATTTAAAAGAAATTCCACCAGGATATAAACAAGAATATAAAAGTTTAATTGGTAAAGTTATACCGGCAAGTGATTCGGTAAAATATCAATTAATTATAATGGCATATAAGGAAGAGAATTTTATAGGTGAATGTGTAGAATCACTTACCAATCAAACAATTTCTCCTGATGAATTTGAAGTATTAATTATAAATAATTGTTCACGTGAAGAAGAATTTGATAATACTGAGAGTGTAGTTAAAGAAAAATTAGAAAGATATAAATATGATAATATACATTTAATAAATATAAAATTTCCCAAAGAAATTGCAAGTGCAGCCTTAGCAGCAAAATTTGGAATGGATGTAGCGTTGTGTAGGTGGGGTAATTATGAAAATTTTAATGATGGTATATTATCTTATATGGGTGCCGATAATAGATACGACAATCATTTCGTTTCAGAGATATTCAAAGCTTTTAGAAGTCCATTAGATTATGGAAATCCACACCAAGAAAATCCAATAGGATTGGAAGAAAATAGAGTTGATGTTTTAGTAACTAATATGGATGGAAATATAAAATATGCACATTCTGATAAGATAGTTGATATGGGTGCTTTGAATCCATATATAGAAAATGTTAATATTATGAATGATTTGTTAGGGAAATGGTATTATAATAATTTTGATATTATTTGGGGAGTAAAAACAGATACACAAGCCCATATAGACAAAAATTTATTATATCGAACAGTAGATGGAAGTCCACTATGGCCAAAAACATTTAGAGCAAAAGTTTATGATGAATTGGGTGGAATTGAAATTCAGGCACAAGAAGAACAGGCAATAATAATTAAGGCAGTTCTAAATAATTGTGTTGTTAGATTTAATGAAATGGCAACTTGGGGGACTGTACACAGATTAGAGAAACCAAGAGTTCCTGATGGTAGTATGACACAAGTATTGAACGATAGTTTTAATGCATATACAAATAAAGAAGAATTACAAGTTTATAAACTTGATTATTGGACAATGAGAAATAATATTGAAAAGTATTTTTATGAAAAAACTTTCTATGAAAATTGGAATCCTACATTTTTTTCAGAGAAGGATTTAGATAAAATTATGAAAGCTTCGGGAAAATCATATTTATATTTTAAGAACAAATTTATTTACCAATTTCAAGATGATATAAATAAGATTTATAAAAAGATAAGTATTAATAAAGTTATTAATGACATAAAGAAGGAGTTGTAATGGTAGAAAAGTATTGGGGTGAAAAGAAACCACCTGCTAAAAAAGATGCACAACCACCCAATAGTGGTAAACCAGAAAAACATATAGCAGTTCACGAGAACAAGATTTATTACTATGCTGGTGTGAATAGGGAAAGTGCAGCAGAATTAAATAAAAAGATAGGTGAGATAGAATCTAAAAGTTTGACACTTGGGAATACGTTAGATATAGACCCACCTACACTTAAACTATTGATAAATTCAGGTGGTGGTTCAATCACTGCTGGGATCTCATCAATGGATACTATATTAAGAACAAAAGTTCCAGTACATACTTATGTAGATGGGTTCTGTGCAAGTGCAGCCACATTTCTTTCAGTAGTAGGTGAGAAAAGATTTATGAGTAGAAATTCTTATATGTTGATTCATCAGTTATCTACAAATTTTTGGGGAAAGTATTCTGAGTTTGAAGATGAGAAACAGAATCTTGATTTGATGATGGAAACGATTAAAAGGGTGTACAAGGAATATACAAAAGTTCCTGAAGATACACTTGATGAAATATTAAAACATGACTTGATGTGGGATGCAGAAACGTGTAAAACTTTGGGGTTGGTTGATGAGATAATTTAATGTTAGAACCTTTATATGAATATTGTGATAAGAATAATATTGTTTATAATACAAATGATCAATTTGGTTTGGAATATCCAAAGGAAGATCAATTTGATGTAGATTATGACAGTTTGGATTATTTTATCAATTTTACATCAACAAGTGAGTTTTTAGAAGGTATAGATTGGAATAAAGAATATGCTCTACTCAATTCTTTTATTGAAGGATATTTTCCAGTACAACATTTAAAAGAATTACATAATGAGATTCGAAATAAGAATTATCCAGCAAAAAAAATAATATGGGTTACTTCAGATTTAAATATAGAAAAGAATTATAATACTTGGAAATCTAATAGTAAATTTAGAAATGATGAGTCAATTAATGTTATAGGATTATTTTTTTGGTTAGGAATATTGGAAGAAAGATTAGATTTTTCTCATTCTTGGATTAAAAATAGTGTGAATAATATTGAAAAAAGGGATAAATTATTTTTATTTTTAAATAATAAGAATCATTCGGTTAGAGGTCATTTTTTTGAACGAATAGAAAAATTTGATGGTCTCGATGTTTCTTTTCATTCATTCGTAGAAAGAGGTATTTTTTTAGATGTAAAGAATGTCCTTGGCGGGATCGGACAAAAAGGAGACAATCTTGATAATATGGCTTATTGGGAAGGTTGGGGATTAAATAATTTAAATCAATATTATATGAATACTTATTTTGAAACTTTTTGTAGTACTGATAGGGATGAAAAAGATGGTCGTATTTTTATGTGTGATAAAATAGCAAAACCTTTAGTAATGGGACACCCTTTTATTGGATTATTTAATCCATTCACATTAAAAAGTCTTAGAGAATTAGGATTTGAAACTTATCCAGAATTATTTGATGAAAGTTATGATGATGAAGTTAATATTGATTATAGATTTAATATGGTAGTTAAAGAAATAAAACGATATATTGATATGTGGAATAAGAATAAGAGTAAAGTTCATCAAATATTTACACAAGAGAATATTTTAGAGAAAAGGAAACATAATCAGAATTGGGTAATATATCATAATCCAGTATTATCAGATTTATATTATAAATTAGGAAGGATTATTACATGATTTACTGTTTCGGAGATAGTTGGAGTTATGGTTCTGAATTAAATGAAAATGAAAATCCTTTCGTTTATCATTTAGCAAAGGATTTAGGAGAAAAATTTATAAATTTTTCATCTCAAGGTAATTCATATTCAGTAATAGTAACTCGGATATTTGGTAATGTTCGTGATATTAATAGTGATGATACTATATTAATAGTTATTCCGCCTGATATAAGATGGATGGATCAACAACAGGGAAGTTTCATAAGTTGGTATTATGAAGCAGATAAAGAAAGATATATGTCTTGGTTAGGGGATAAAACAGAAGTTTGGTTTAGATATCATGCAAGTTTATTTACTTATTCTATTCAATCAGCATTAGATGGTATTGGTTGTAAGTATTTATTTATGCATAATTATGGTGGTGAATTTATTATAGACAGTAGATTTAAATCTTTAATTAATGTTGATAATTTTTTAAATATTAAAAAGTCTTTGACTACACTATTGGGTGGGGAAGATAGTTATGAATCTTGGAATTTAAAATCTGATGGTCCAGAAGAAAATAATAAAGATTCAGGAAAGTATTTTGAAGGGAATGATACTCATCCAAATGAATTAGGACATAAGAGAATTGTAGAATTAATTAAAGAGAAGATATGAATGGTATTTTAAAATGGTCAGAGCCACATCGGGGTAATGGATACTTTATAAATGAAGATACTGGATTATGTAATAGAATTCATCATTGGGAACTTGGATATCAAATTGCTAAAATTAATAATATGAAAATTGAAGTTCAAAAAAAATGGTGGCCAGAATTAGAATTTTTAAATTTCCCTTTAACTTCTTGTGTAGACAAAACTGATATTGAGTTTTTGGATGGTACATATCCTTTTGATTCTAATGTTATAAGACATTGTGGATTTAAGTTAGATAGTACAAAAAGTTGGTTTCCAATTGAAGGGTGGGCATTTAATAGAAGTTGGGATGATGACAAACCAGTTATTTCTAATAAAATATTTTCTAAATTATTAAGACCATTACAATTAATAAAAATTAAAGATGCAAAATTAAGATATTTGATTGAAAATGCGGTTATCGGTAAAATTGGAATTCATATAAGAAAATTATGGGGAGTACAGGGAACGTTGTTTCCTAATGGTGAGAATGGTAAATATACGGATGTTGATAATAGAGTTTATATTAAGTTTATTGAAAGCATTTTAAAAGTGAATCCAAAACAAAAATTTTATTTAAGTACTGATTTACCTTTGGGTAAGGTAGGATTTTTATTAGATAATTATGATATAAGTACTTATAAAGATATTGTAAAAAAATATAATTTTAAAATAAAAGATAGCAGTATCAGGGATAAAATTGTGAATTATAGAGATAATGTTATAAAACAAAATACTTTAAAGGATATTGTAGATTTATTTGGACTTGCATTTTGTAGTTATTTAATAGTACATCCTCAATCAACTTGGAGCGATTTTGCATTTTTGTATAGAAAAAAACCATATGTAACTCCAGATATAGATAATATAAATTTGTTTATAGAAAAGTTAGGATATTCTAAATGAAATATTTGTATTATAATGGAGATAGTTTTTGTGGGGATGGAGTAACACAGTGGGGAGAAGATGCAGGTGGAGAAGAAGTTGTAGAGAGTAGTGAATCATTTGGTCAACTACTGGGTGATAGATATAATTTAGAAGTTAATCACGCATGGCGAGGTGGTTCAAGTAGTTATAGAATTTATAGAACAAGTATAAATTATATTATGAATAATCAATCTAAATTACAAGATACACTATTTTTAATAGGGTGGACTAAACCTACTCGGTTTGAATTATATCATACTATTAGAGAAAAATATATCCAGGTGGGACATTATAATTTTTATTTAATGTTAAATAATAAACCTCTTTCATTTTTAAATGAAGATCAAAATCCGCCGTGGGTGGATGAATACGATGTATCTACTGAATTTAAAAAGGAATATGTTGAAAAGTTTGTTGATATTGATACTATGTTAGAAGATCATCTTAGACGAGTTTATTCTTTGGAATGTATTTTGAAAGCAAATAATTGTAAATATTTATTTTGGAATGCATTTCAAGATACTTGTATTTTACATCCTGATCTTCCTGATACTATACCACTTTGGAATAAAGCAGTAGAAATTTTTGATTGGGAGAATTGGATATTACCTGATAATTCATTTGATGAGTATTTAAGACAATTTCAACAGCATAAAGTGAGACAGACACCAGATGATGACCACCCGAATAAATTAGGTCATCAAAAATGGTTTGAAGTTGTGAGTTCGGTTATAGATAATAAAGAGTTACTATGAAAAAAACAGTATTAGTAGGTGGGTGTTCTCATTCTGCTCCATATTATGTTACAAGGAATGAAACTTGGCATTCATTATTGAAGGAGAAATATGATTGTGAGATTATCCCTCATACTTATTCTGGAGCAGGTAATCTTTTTATTATTGATCATTTAATGTGGGAGTTAAATAGGACTGAAATTGACTTAGTTATATTTCAAATAACAGAACAGTTTAGAACAGTTCTTGGAATAAATCATTCATCGCTAGTGAAAAACGGAGAACACTTTAAAGGTGCTAGTTGTAAATCAATGAATATATTTTTCAATACAGATTTTTGGAAAAAATACAGTTCAGTAAATTATAGATTTAGTCCAGACAGAGATGATTTTGATGACAGAAAACATATTTTGTTAGAGAAGTTTCCATTCATAAAAAATGATATTATATATGATCCAGAATATTATGAAATGTTTGATACTTTTTATTTAGAACAAATTTTACCTTCAGTATATGAAACACAAGTTAGATATTTAAGAGAGTTGTATTTACTTCAAAATGAATGTGAAAAGAAAAATATTTCTATACTTTTTGTTGAATGGTGGAAACCATTATTAAAAATGGATACAGAAGCTGTAGAATTTTATTATAATAAGTTGGATAGAAATAAATTTGTAGAATTTGATTATGATAAAAATTGGGATGTATTGAAAGTTGATGGAGTAGAACAATATTTTGGTCCTGATGGATGTCATTTTAATGTAAAGGGACATAAAATGTTTTTTGAAAAATATGTTGAACCTAACTTACCTATAGAATTAGATGCCCAAATATAAGAAAATATCAAATAATGAAAACGCCATAGAGATTGATGGAAAAGTTGTGCTATCATTTGATCCACGATATAAAGAATATCTGAAATGGAGAGATGAAAATCCTGATTTAGAAAAAAAATTAGTAGATAATAACGTGGATGTGTTCGATAAGCTTTTTAATCATCGGTTAGAGATGAAAAGGCCAGAGTATGTATTTTATTGGAAAAATGGCAATATAATGGTAAAGGGTGGTTTTGTAGGAAATTTTAAAATTTATGGTCAATGGTTGTGGTATTATGAAAACGGTAATATACAAAGTGAAATAAATTATGTAGATGGTTTTAAAGAAGGTCTATTTAAATTGTATTATAAAAATGGAAATATTAAAGTGCAAGGAAAGTATAAGAAAGATAATAGAAATGGTGTTTGGTTAATTAACGATAAAAAAAGAAAGTATCAGAATGGTAAAGAGTTGTAATGAATGGGATACTTTGAAAGAAGTATTCGTAGGTAATGTAGAGAACGCAAATAATCCAATAAAGGGTAAAGACCTTCATTGTATTAACTATGCCGATAGAGATAACATTGATGATGTTAAAGAGGGTTATTATCCAGAACAAGTTATAGAGGAAACCAAAGAAGATTTAGAAGAATTAGTTTCTATACTTAAATCGTTTAGAGTAACAGTTAAAAGACCAACTACACAAGATAATTCTAAACCATTCTTATCAAATGGAGAGTGGATGTCAGATGGGTATTACAATTATTGTCCACGAGATAGTGTAGTTGTTATTGGTGATACTATAATTGAATCACCTATGGCATTGAGGTCAAGATACTTTGAGACATTTTCGTTTAGAGATGAGTTTATTGATTATATGAAGAAAGGTGCAAAATGGGTATCTGCACCAAAACCAAGATTAACAAACGATTGTTATCAGAGAGAAAATTTAGATGAATTAACATTAACAGAGGTAGAACCTGTATTTGACGCAGCAAATATTTTACGTTCTAATAATGATATCTTATATTTATTATCAAATACGGGCAATAAATTAGGAGCCCAATGGCTACAGAATTTTCTTGGAAGTGAATATAGAGTTCATATATTAGAAAATCTGTATAGTTATGTTCATTTAGATTCTACTATAGCATTGTTACGAGAGGGATTATGTTTATTAAATCCTGATAGAGTTAATGAAGATAATATGCCAGAGTTATTAAAATCTTGGGATAAGATTTGGTGTCCAGAGATGGTAGACATTGGATATTATGGAGATTTTAATCATGCATCAGTTTGGATTGGGATAAATTTATTATCTTTAAATTCAAACTTGGTTCTATGCGATGAAAATCAGACGGAGTTACATAAAGAATTATACAAACATAACATAGAAGTTATTCCAATGAAACTTAGACATTCAAGGACACTTGGTGGTAGTTTTCATTGTACAACGTTAGATATTTGGAGAGAATAACAGTTATATTAAAGGAGTTATAAAATGGCCAAAAGAAAACCAATACAGCCACCACAGGCAGAGGTTCAGGTTGATTTATCAAAGGCAGATACTATACAATGTGATGATTGTGGTAATTATCTTTTTATTACAGCAAGTGTAATTAAGAGAATTTCACCAATCATATCACCAACGGGAAAAGAAGCACTCGTACCAGTTCAGGTATATAGCTGTGGTAATTGTGGTAAAGTTCCGAAGATGTTTTTAGATGGTAGTGGACTTGGTTTGGATGAAGAAATAAACAAACCAAAAGAAGATGCACTTTCTCGACCAGATCTTATGGGATAATGGGTAAGAAAAAACCAGATAATGTTGCTGACAATCCAGGAATACTTCCTTATGGTAGTAATGTAGGGGCCCCAGCAATAAAACCAACTGATGTTAGTTCCTGGAAATCACAGAGAATAGTATCAACTAATCATTATTTTGAAACACGATATAATGAGATAAAAGAAGAATACATCAAATTGATGAAAGAGTATGAGTGGAATAAACTTGTCTATGATGCCAAATATAGTTTTCAGCCTGTTGTAGGACATACTTATTATTTATATCAACATGAAGAAGGTCATTTGTGGTTGAGTTTAATAGAACCTGAACAATGGGATCAAATATTCATAGGAGCATTCAAATTAACATCAAATGATAAATGGGAAAAGGTAGAGTGGAAAACGATAAAAAAATAGAAGGTATATCGTTAGAAATAGCCAACCATTGGACTACAAATAATTATTTAACAGAGACCAATAAAAATTGTGGAACTCTTGTTGCATTTGATGCGGATGACGGTTATTTAAATGGTATAAATACTAATATTGATTTGGGAGTATTAGAGAGTAAAAATTTTAAATATGATGATTTTATAGATTTCTTAAAAAGAAATAATTTTACTTTTGTATTAGGATTAAGAAATATTTCCTGTTCTGAAAATAATCCATCACCAGAGTGGACAGATAAATTAAAGGAATCATTAAAATCTAATGGAGTGGAGTACGATGAGTATATTGTAGATTCCTGGCCATCACCAATTCCAGAATTTGATGTTCCTGATAATATTTTTATGTTAAGGTATTCTTATGATGAATATAGCAAGATAGATCAAATGTCAGCAAAATTTTCTTTATTTGAAGATTTTATAAAGAATAGTATATGGGTTCAATTTTATAAGACTTATATTGTTGGCGTAGAAAGTAAGAGAGTTATAGTTTTATGTAGTGATATAGAAAATTTAATATTACATGAGAGTTTTGTTAGATGAGTAAGATATTTGTATTAGGATATAATAAAACTGGAACTATAAGTTTATCTCAATCATTACAAATTTTAGGGTATAGTGTGTTACATACTGGAAGTAATAATTTTATGGAAATCTTAATGAAATTTTCTAATAATTTAGAACTTGGTATGGGAATATTAGATGGAATTGATAAATATGATTGTTATTTGGATTATCCTATCTACGAACCTACAGTCTTTAGTCATATTGTAGATGAATATCCAGATGCTAAGTATATTAGTTTAACAAAAAATTTAGATGACTATGTGGATTCTGTTTTACGAGATAAAATTATAAGAATACAACAAGGAAAGTTTAATAATTGGAATTGGTTAGGTGTCGGTGATGAAGAAGTGTTTAGAAATTATCCAGAACATCAGAAGGAGTGGGTGAAAGGTAGGACTAAATTTAAACATGATAGTAATATAAGATTTTTAAATAAGAAAAATATAGATTATTTAGATATGAATATTTGTGATGAGGGAGATGGTTGGGAAAAATTATGTAAATTTTTAAATAAACCTATACCCGATATGGAATTTCCACATGAAAACAAAAATAAAATAGAGAAATTATGATATTATATGAGATGTTACAGAATGTTAATCTTGAAATAGTCAATCATATAGATAAACGTGCAGAACAGTTAGATGGAACATACCTTATATCTAAATCTGAAGAGAGAATGGATTATGTGATTGATTTCTTTGCGTGTTATAAAACTAACACAACATATATTCCTGTATCATCTAATATAGAACAACACCATCTTGATGAGATAGAGTCTAAGTCTAAATATTTAACAGACGACATTGCAGCAGTTTATTCTACATCTGGAACAACAGGTAAAAGTAAATTTGTTACTCATTCATGGAGTAGTATTGAATGGTGCGTTTTAGAATCTATTAAAGAGTGGGAATATACAGAAGATGATTTTGTTTATTGTCCAGAGTTATCTAATACGACAGCATTATTAATGATAACAATTCCATCTTTTTTATCTGGAGCAAAATTTATAATAGAGAAATGGAATCCATCTACAATTAACAAACATGCATTTACTATGATTCCAATGACACCAAAGATGAATGATATGTTAAATGGTACTGAAGATTTTGATGGTGCAAGAACAACTATGGGTTCGGATTTTGTTGAACAATATCAAGTTGATAAGTTTAAAGAACAATGTGGTAGTGATTGGTGGTGTAGTTGGTCTATGACGGAAGTTTTAATGCCAGGAATGACAGGTAAAAATACATTGATTATGAATCCACATAAAGATTATGATGTTAAGTTGAACTATAAAAGTGAATTATTAGTAAAAGGACCAGGTCTTATGTTGGGATATTTAGGTGAGGAGAGGA